>ERZ778512.11-NODE-11-length-240530-cov-17.563364_pt1 | contig 240530 bp, 200 predicted proteins | sample MGYA00510346_ERZ778512 | MGnify/ENA primary metagenome ERZ778512 (study PRJEB29527, sample SAMN07138962) | mouse gut metagenome | material: feces | host: mouse | place: China:Nanjing | collected 2016-01-25 ...
TCCCCGGTCTGCATTTGGCGGATAGGCCGGCTCTTCCCAGTCCGCATTCCGTGATCTATTATTTCCTCCCCGGTCTGCGTTTGGCGGATAGGCCGGCTCTTCCCAGTCCGCATTCCGTGATGTATTGTTTCCTCCCCGGTCTGCGTTTGGCGGATAGGCCGGTTCTTCCCAGTCCGCATTCCGTGATGTATTGCTTCCCCACCTGCCTGCATTCCCGGGAGTATCCCGTTCCCACATACCCGCATTCCGTGGAGTATCCCGTTCCCACATACCTGCATTTGGCTGGGCAGCCGGTTCTTCCATGTCTGTATTCGGCGGTATAGTCCGCCCATCCATACCCGTGCCTGCGTGTGTCCCCTGTTCATACGTTCCTGGGTTCGACGTGTCACTCCGTTCATCCATTCCTGCATTCGGCGGCACGATCCGTTCATCCATTCCTGCATTCGGCGGCACGATCCGTTCATCCATTCCTGCATTCGGCGGCACGATCCGTTTATCCATTCCTGCGTTCGGCGGTAGGATCCGTTCATCCATTCCTGCATTCGGCGGCACGATCCGTTCATCCATTCCTGCGTTCGGCGGCACGATCCGTTCATCCATTCCTGCGTTCGGCGGCACGATCTGCTCATCCATTCCCGTATCCGGTGACATGCTCTGCCCGCCCCTGCCTGTATTCGGGGGTATAACCCGCTCATCCATACCTGCTTCCGGCGGTGCAGCCGCCTCATCCATATGCTGGTCCGGCGGACTGACCGGTTCATCCATGTTCGCATTGGGCGGGTAAATCCGTTCTCCCATGCTGCCGTCTGATGGATACCCCTCTTCTTCCGGGGGTAACTCATCTTGTTCCTCCCCGGAATACCCTGACGATCCATTGAGGTTTTCCTCTGCCTCCATAAGAGCCTGTGATGCTGCTACCCCTTCCGGCACTTGCTCCTCATGCATCCCGGAGGTCTTTTCTTTCCGCACACTGCCTGCTCTCTCAGAGGCTCTGTCCGCTTTCCGGGAGGGCTCCTTCTGCATCTTCGGAAGGCGTATTTCTTCCAGACGCACCGGTTTGTCATCCCATCCCGTACCATACATCATTCCGTCACCTGTCAGCATGATCAAACCGCTCAGATCATTCAAACCGTAGGCCGTGCCTCCCAGCCCCTGTTCAGGCACCTCAGTCTGAAATTGCACCGTATCACCGGCAAGGTCGCATTCTCCCAGATAAATGCCTTCACAGCCCTGCTCTTTTCTCACAAACCCGTATATCTTACAGGGGGCCTCCTCTCTCCCATAAATACCTGTGATCCGGTAGTTCATGCGGCACTTGCCGTCCCGGGCTTCTACTTTGATAAAACCCTTTCCATTTCCTTTCTTTCCATCTGGGTACTCATATACATACGCAACAAATCGCCGATATCCAGCCAAATTTTCTTTCTCCAATACCAATTATTCCGTAAAGTATATGAGCGAAAAAAACTTTTAGAACTAAGCATAAAAACCAAACGGAAAAGTTTTTGAAAAAAACGCAAAAAAATGTTGACATTTCTGCCACCATTATATATAATAACAAATGCTGAATGACACAGCCGAAATAAAATAACGAAGCGTGGCTCAGTTTGGTAGAGCGCTGCGTTCGGGACGCAGAGGTCGCGTGTTCGAATCACGTCGCTTCGACTTTCAGCAATGGTTAAAAACACCGGGTTTCTCGAATCCGGTGTTTTTTTTGCCTATCTCTCTGCTGCCTAACATTTTCTCAGCCTATCAAAACAATCGTTTCCCATCTGCAATATGAATATCCAGCTCTTTTGCCAAACCGGTCTGCTTGAACGGATTTACTTTTTTCACTTTACCGTCACGTTTTAAAAAAGGCCCTGTATTCCTGGCATTCTTTCTCACAGGCCAATCGAATTTATCTGTTTTTTGGATGGTGTTTTGACCGTAATGTTTGGCGTGCAGCCCATAAAAATAGCAGTTCGTGCAGCCATCACTTAATTTGTAACAGCCTGTCCAGGGTTCCCGGTTCATATGCATTCTCCTTATTGTTCTGTTTTCTATTCGTTCTTTGAAAATATTGTATAATATATTCCCGCTCTGTTATAGTAAAAATCCAACATGATCCTTGCATATCTTTAAGTGCTGATCATACATCCGCCTATATAAGATCAATTGAGAAGACCCATCTGCCTGAGGATAAAGATCGTAACAAACAGCGTAAATATGGAGACTATGCTGCTGAATACCACAAGCTGCCCTGCCAGTTGTTCATCCGCGCCTGCCTGCTGGGCCATGATATAGCTGGATACCGCAACCGGTGTCTGATATGCCAGAAGTGCTGCCAGCAGATCAGAATTACGATACCCCATTGCCACCACAATGGGGATAAAGATAAGGGGAAGTATTACCATCTTAACTAAAATCACACATCCCGCAGTTTTCAGGTTCCCTTTTATCTTGGAAAAATCAAAATCTCCTCCCAGGATGAGAAATGCAATAGGGGTTGCCAGTTTTGCCAGATCATTCAGTGTGATATCTGCCGCCTTGGGAAGTTTGATTCCTGACAGAGAGGCTATGATCCCCAGAACGGAGGCAAGGATCAACGGATTTTTCAGAATACCGATGATAACTTTCTTGAAATCCCGCTCCCTTTTCCCTCCGAAAAAAGACAGGGCGGTCACTGCCAGGAAGTTATACATGGGTACCAGGACCGCACTTAAAATTGCCGCTGTGGCTGTATTGGCAGAGCCATACATATTTTCCACCACTGCTACTCCAAATATCACATAATTACTTCTGAAGATTCCCTGGATCACCACTCCCTGCTGATTTTCCTTTTTCACCACCCTGGGAACAATGAGACACAGAAGTGCAAACAAAAGAAGCAGGCTTCCGGCCGCAAAAATACAAAGCCCGCCCTGCATCTGTTCTCTGATATTACTCCGGTAAATATTTTTAAACAGCATACACGGCAGAAACACCTTGAACACAAGAGTATTTGCTTTCTTCAGCAGGTCTTTATCTGCAAGATTTGTATAGTTGGCAATCAAATAGCCTATTACCATCAGAAAAAATAATGGCGCTATAACATTAAACGACAATATAATATTTTCCATTTCTGTGCCTCCGGGCGGTGTATCCGCATGATTGTCTATTATACTCTGTACTCTTTACTTGTGCAATTCCCTTCCGGCGCAGATCATACCTTTCCTATTCAGTTATCCTTTCCCCCTTTTACTTTATTTAACTCTTTTTTTACTTTCATGGAAAAGCACATAAAAACAGAGGCCTGGGTCTATCATTCAAGCCTCTTAACACTTTCCCTCTCACTTAAACCGGAAGGTATCGCTATCTTCATAGGCGGTACCCTGCTTTCCAGCAGCTCTCTTCTTAAAAGTCTTACCGCTTCCAAAGCCATCTCCCCCAAATGAATACTGATACTTGAAAGCTGTGGCTGCATCAGTGTTGCCAGCACTGTGTCATTATAGCTTAAAATACTGAAATCCTCAGGCACCCGGTATCCTAACTGCTGGATTCCCTGCATCACGCCAATGGCGGCAGCCTCATTGAAGGTAAAAAACGCCGTGGCAGGGTTCTTTTCCTCCTTCAGGTAAGCAATCATCTTTTCCAGTACAGCGGACGCCTCTCTGTCTGTATCAACAAAATCCGCCTTTAAATCTTTCCTGTAATACTTCATGTATTCCTGAAATATTTTTCTGCGCTTCTCCGGCGCATCACGGCCCAAAGAATCCGGGGACATTACAGGGCCCACAAAGGCAATGGTTTTGTGGCCCATCCCGGCCAGATAATCCACGCCCTGGTGAATCCCCACCTGAAAATTTGGCACCACAGAACTGAATCGCTCCTCATAGGGAGAGGAATCCAGGAATACGATCTGATTCGACCACTGTTCCATGGCATGGATCTGTGCCTCATCAAACTGTCCCACAGCTATCACGCCGTTCAGTCCTGACTGGCTGTTGCTCTTATAGCAGCCCTCCTCCTCATCATACTGAAGGGTTACTGTCTCTAATCCTTCTTCAAAGCAACACTTATCCAGGCTGCTTTTCAGGTAAAGATAATAAGGGTCATCCAGCTTCATCCGGGAGTCCATCATTTCAATAATCCCGATTCTGAGCTGGGCCGCTTTCCTGCGGCTGCTCCTGACACTCTTACTTTCGTAGTCCAGCTTGCCGGCTACCCTCAGTATCTCTTCCCTGGTGCTGTCCGTCACACTGAGGGAAGCATCATGATTCAGCACTCTGGAAATCGTAGCTATGGAATAACCGGTCAGCTCAGAGATTTCTTTTAGTGTAGCCATATCACTCACTCCGTTTATCTTCTCGTAGTTTGTAACTGTTCAGTGTCTTGATCTGCTGAATAGTTATTATAATTTTACTTGTTTTGCCTCTGTCTTTTACTTAATATAAATCATATCATTTTTATCTTTTATTTACAAGAAAATACTGGAAGAACCGTACGGATCCGCATTCGGAATGTGACTCCCTGCCATTTTGACCATTTCATGGCACCATAATGGCCCGAAGGGATATTTCTGTAGCGCAATAAAAACCTTCATGTTATAATAAGTCCCAAACGTAACAGTGCAGACTGTTGAACTGTTACTCCAAAACAACAGATCCCACAAAAAAGGAGACCGTTATGATCGAACAACTCCCCAAAGCTTTCCTCACCCGTATGGAGGATATGCTTCAGGATGAATATACTGCATTTTTAAAAAGCTATGAAAATCCCCGGCATTTTGGCCTCAGAGTCAATACCCTGAAAATATCCGTGGAGGAATTTCTAAAAATCAGCCCTTTCTCCCTGACACCTGTGCCCTGGACCCCAAACGGCTTTTACTTTGAGGAAACAGACCATCCGGCAAAACATCCCTACTATGCAGCTGGTCTGTATTATCTGCAGGAACCCAGTGCAATGGCTCCTGCTGCCCTTCTTCCTGTCACCCCAGGAGACTATGTGCTGGACCTCTGTGCAGCCCCAGGGGGGAAGGCCACAGAGCTTGGCGCCAGACTGGAGAATAAAGGTATGCTGGTTGCCAATGATATCAGCAGCTCACGGGCCAAAGCCCTACAGCGAAATATAGAGCTGTGCGGTATACCAAATTCCTTTATCACCAACGAAGTTCCTGCATCTCTGGCAAAAGCCATGCCGGAGTTTTTTGATAAAATACTGGTGGATGCCCCCTGCTCCGGGGAGGGAATGTTTAGAAAAGAGCCTGCCGTAGCCAAGACTTGGGACGAGACAAGGCCTGCATTTTTTGCCAAACTCCAGCGGGAATGTGTCTGGTCTGCCATTTCCATGCTGAAGCCCGGAGGGCTGATGCTGTATTCTACCTGCACCTTTTCCCCTGTTGAAAATGAAGGAACCATTTCCTTTATTCTGGAGGAATATCCGGATATGGAGCTTTTAGAGACGGATAGTTATAAAGGGTTTTCCAAGGGCAATCCTGCATGGGGAAATGGGGACCCGGAGCTCACCAAATGCCTCCGCATTTTCCCTCACAGAATGGATGGGGAGGGGCATTTCATGGCCCTCATGAGAAAAAAAGGCAGTTCCGGGCAGACTTTATCAGATTTCAGTACAAAACCTGATAAAGAAGCCCAAAAACTGCTGACGGAGTTTTTCGCCGGAATGGATATTCCCTTTCCCGCGGACAGAATAGAAGTGCGCAGCAGCAATGTCTACTGCCTGCCCCCTGCAAACAACCACTTCAAGGGCATCCGCTTTCTCAGAAACGGACTGTTTTTGGGGGAATTAAAGAAAAACCGTTTTGAGCCGTCCCAGCCTCTGGCCCTGGCCCTTAAAGCAGGTCAATTCCCTTCACGCCTCTGCCTTTCCCCAAAGGATGAGCGCATCGGACGTTACCTGAAGGGTGAAACTCTCCCGGTGGAAAAGTGTGAATGTACAAAGGATAAGGGATGGCAGTTGATCTGCGTGGACAACTTTCCTCTTGGATTCGGAAAACTGGTGAACGGTACATTAAAAAATAAATATCCTGCCGGGTGGCGTATCCATTAACGCTCATGGAGCTGTCTGTCCATGTCCCTGAACATATCCCGGACCAGACAACGCAGTTCCTCTTCTTTTACGCAGAATACAATAGCAGCCATATATAAAGTCAGTTCCGGCAGTTCTGAAGTCTTTTTCATCACTGTTTTGTCTGTCAGGGAGTACATTTCCACGTACTGTATCTCCACTGATGTCTTAATATGACCGATTATGCCGCCACCGCTGTCTATCTCACCGGCCAGTGCTTCCATATACCTGGCAAGCAGTTCCCCCGCCCGCTCCCGGTCCGCCGCTGTGTGATACTCTGCCGAGACCACCACAGCATTATCCTGGAGCAGGGATGTCACATATAATTTTTCTCTCTTCTGTGTGCAGGAGGGGCATTCACATACCTCACCATCATGGTGTTCATGCACATGGGTATGATGCGCCTCATGTACATGCGCATGTCCGCATCCATGACGCTCCTCTGCGTGTTCCTCTCCGCATCCATGACGCTCCTCTGCATGTTCCTCTCCGCATCCGTGATGCCCCTCGCCTTCATGTCCCACTCCGCATCTCCGCAGATTCCTCTGCCCATCCCCGGACACCTGCAAAGTCTTCTCCTCTTTATCCATGGTCCATCACTCCCAACACAACATCCCACACATGTTCATCCACATGACCTACTGCCGTGGTGGCAATCCGCCCGGCAGCCGGGTTCATCTCCTCAATATCCTTCTCCACCCCGCTGAGGATATCCTCTGTCACCAGATCCGCCTTATTCATAAGAACCACATCTGCCCGTTCTGTCTGCCCCAGGAGAAGTTCCCGCATGGCATTCAAAAGCCGTTTCCATCTGGATACATCCACCACAGTACACACCCGTGATTCCATTCCGATCCCTGCTGCCAGATTGTCCTGGATCAAGCCCGGATATGCCAGGCCTGTTGTCTCCACGATCAGCCAGTCGGGGGCATATTCTTTCTCAATCTCATAGGCAGCGGAAACCAGCTCTCCGGCCAGGGTACAGCAGGCGCAGCCGTTAAAGAGATTTTCCACATTAAAGCCATTTCCCCTGAGAAGCTTGTCATCAATCCCTTCCCTGCCTACCTCATTTTCCAGGATCACCACCTTATAGGCACTGCCTGACCTGGAACTGTCCACCAGATACCGTGCCATCTGAAGAAGGAGGGTGGTCTTACCTGATCCCAAAAAACCGCCTAATATCAATACCTTCATACTCTTATCACTTCTTCCCGCATTACTTTTTATAGAACTCATCTCCATAACGGAACACTTCATCAAACAATACCGCATTTTTTCTAATCACTTCCGGATCATCAACGGCTCCCAGATATCCGCCGCACCAGCAGAAACCGCCCCCCGGTGCCAGCCTGTCCATGGTATCCCGCACTGCCTGGCGTATCTCTTCTTCTGTCACATTTGGATCAGCCAGATGGTCACGAGGATCAAATCCCCCCATAATGACCAGCTTGTTTCCGTATTTTTCTTTGATACCTGTCAGATCATTGCACGTCTGTGCAGGGTCCCAGGCATTAACGCCGATTGAAAGCCAGTCTTCTATAAAAGGTTCCGCCTTACCACAGTTGTGCATGGTAATGGGGATTCCCAGGTCACGTCCGAATTTTGCCTGCCTGTCGTGGAAAGGCAGTACCAGATCATGGTACATCTGCCTGGAAATGAAAGGCGCCCTCCATGCGGCAGTATCATCCATCATGGTCAACACATCAGGCTTCACATATCCAATGATCTGCCGTGTGATCTCTGTGTAAAAGTCACACATGTAATCAAACAGCGCGTACACCTCCTCCGGTTCCTCAGCCATGGCGCAGAGCCCCTCCGTAAATCCCATAAATGCCATCAGATTCTGGAAATATCCCACGTGAAGGTTCAGGGCAATGGCCGTATCCTCCCGGTTTACCCCCTGACGGTAAAAACCTTCCAACTGTTTTTTAGCCATGGCCTCCCAGTCCACCCCTTCCAGGGAAGGAGCTTTGATAACATCTCTCCACTTTGTAATGTCATCCAGTATAAATTCACCGGGCTTAGGAAGCAGCGCGTTTCCTGTCTCCCTGGTAGGAACATAGGTGACACCCCAGCAGTCCTTGCCGCCCCCCTGAAAACGGAAATACGCCACAATTTCAGGTTCCAGCATACAAGATGTGCAGGGCCTTGTCATATTGGGCATAGGACCAAAACTGTAGGTAGGCACCCACTCCGGCTGTTCCCCACGCAGAGTCATAAGATAATTTGTTTTTTCTGTCATTTTTGCCATATTGTATCCTCCTTCTTACAAACAAATGCTGTCCGGCACAATATTTACGCTTCAATCCGGACGAACAATGAATTCTTATGATTCTATTGTAACTTTTCCCACCTTCCCGCACTATGTCTGCGGGGTACAAAAATTGACTTTCTGTTTCCCTCACTTTTGTACCCTGCATTTCCTTTTCTCCACAACATGCTTTGGTGCCAGGCGGCACCAGGACCTTCCTGTGCAGCAGAAAAGCCGTCTGCAGAATGCAAACGGCTTTTCTAACTTTTCTATCTTCTTATGCTTCAGCTTCAACTTCTACAGGCTCCTCAGCGAGTACCTGTTCGTATTTTTCCAAAATGATGCCCTGGATCCTTTCACGGGTTTCAGAGTTAATCGGATGTGCGATATCCCTGTATTCACCGTCGGTTGCTTTACGGCTGGGCATGGCAATGAACAAACCTTTCTCCCCTTCGATAACCTTAATGTCATGCACTACAAATTCTTCATCAATTGTAATGGAGACAACAGCTTTCATCTTACCTTCCTTCGCAACTCTTCTTACTCTTACATCTGTGATGTTCATAAAAACCTTCCCCTTTCATATGCCATTCTTAAAAAGTCCTGCTTATGATGTCACTGCACCCTGCACACTTTTTACTTGTGTATTTTTATAGTACATAACGCTCGTTCTTTTCCACTACGATTTTAATGCCGTCCTCACCGCAATAGTAGGAATTGGCACGAATGGTATCACGGCTCTCTACGATACAGTTCTCAATGTGGGTATTATCCCCCAGATACACATCGTTGAGAATAATGGAATTCTTGATCACGCAGTTATTGCCTACAAATACTTTCTTAAACAGAACAGAGTTCTCAACCTGTCCGTTGATGATACATCCGCTGGAAACCAGGCTGTTCTTCACATCTGAACCGGGATTGTATTTTGCCGGAGGCAGATCATCTATTTTTGACTGAACTCCGGGATACTGGTTGAAGAAGTAATCTCTTACCTTTGGTTTCAGGAAGTCCATATTGGTTTTATAATAAGATTCCACAGTGGAAATATTGCTCCAGTAGGTATTGATCTTGTAACCATAGATTCTCTTCAGGTTCTTATAACGGATGAGAATATCTTTTACAAAATCATATCTGTCTTCCTGTGCACATTTTTCCAGAAGCTCAATAAGCTGTCTTCTTCTGATCACATAAATACCCGTAGAGACAGTATTTGTGCGCGTCACCATGGGTTTTTCTTCAAATTCTTCAATCCTGCTGTCCTCATTCATTTTCAGACAGCCGAATCTGGTGGTGTCATCACCATACACATCTGTGCAGACAACTGAGATGTCTGCCCGCTTTGCAATATGGTACTCCAGAACTTTATTGAAATCCAGCTTGTACACACCATCACCGGATGCGATCACCACATAAGGCTCATGGCTTGATTTGAGGAAGTTCAGGTTCTGGATCATGGCATCTGCTGTGCCTCTGTACCAGAAGCTGTTGTCAGCAGTAATGGTAGGTGTGAAGGTGTAGAGGCCTCCCTGCTTTCTTCCGAAATCCCACCATTTGGATGAGCTCAGATGCTCATTTAAGGAACGGGCATTGTACTGTGTCAGAACCGCAACTTTTTGAATATGGGAATTTGACATGTTGCTAAGCGCAAAGTCTATGCTGCGGTAACTTCCAGCGATTGGCATTGCTGCAATCGCTCTTTTCTGTGATAACTCTCTCATTTTATTGTTATTGCCGCCGGCAAGAATAATACCTATTGCTCTCATGCTGTCTCACCTTCCTTATTCAATGTTTCGCCGCTCTCCAGTACGCCGTCCGGATAGTCTTCACTTGATGTTTCACCAACAATGGCGGTGTTCTTGCCAATCTTAACATCGGACGGAATCACTGTGTTTTCTCCCACGGTTACAAGACCAAAGGAATAAACACCTGGTTTTTCTTTGTTCGGAACCTCTTCACCGATTCCCATGACTACATTGTCTCCCACTGTGACATTCTCTGCGATGATGGCCTTGTCTATCACACAATTCTCCCCAAGGAAAGATTGTTTCATGATAATGGAATCGCGCACAACCGCGCCTTTTTTGATAACGACACCTGCACCAATAACGGAATTATGTACCTCACCGTATATCTCGGTCCCTTCTCCCACAATGCTTCTCTCCACCACAGCGTCAGCAGAAATATACTGCGGGGGAATAATATCACTCTTGGTATAAATCTTCCAGAACTCTTCATATAAATTAAATTCAGGAATAATATCAATCAGCTCCATATTGGCTTCCCAATAGGAACCCAGTGTTCCAACATCTTTCCAATATCCATTGTACTCATAAGCAAACAGGCGCTGGCCTTTATCCTTGCAGTACGGAAGGATATGTTTTCCAAAGTCACATCCAGGCTGGTCTTTCAGGGCAAGAAGGGCTTCCTTCAGTACCGGCCAGCTGAAAATATAAATACCCATGGATGCCAGATTGCTCTTAGGATGCTCCGGTTTCTCCTCAAAATCCGTAACGCGTCCTGATTCATCTGTGATAGCAAGTCCAAATCGGCTTGCCTCCTCCCACGGAACGGGCATGCATGCCAGAGTAGCGTCTGCCTTGTTCGCTTTGTGGTAATCCAGCATTACCTCATAGTCCATTTTGTAAATGTGGTCGCCGCCCAGGATCAACACATAATCCGGGTTGAACTCCTCCATATATGCCATGTTCTGGTAGATAGCATTAGCAGTCCCTGTATACCATTCCGTATCCGTCTTCTTCTCGTATGGCGGAAGAATGGATACGCCTCCAACATTCTTATCGAGATCCCACGGAATACCGATGCCAATATGAGTATTCAGGCGAAGCGGCTGGTACTGTGTAAGTACACCTACGGTATCAACTCCTGAATTAATGCAGTTGCTCAGCGGGAAATCTATTATTCTGTACTTTCCCCCGAATGTTACTGCGGGTTTTGCGACTTTTGCAGTCAGTACGCCTAATCTGCTGCCTTGTCCACCTGCGAGCAACATTGCAATCATCTCTTTCTTAATCATGCAATCACCTCTTGTATATTCTATGATTTTTTTATTATACCACACTAAATCGCAATTGTGAACAATTTTAACAATTTTTTTTCGACTTTACTTTAGTTTTTGTGACATTTTACCTGCCCGTAACCATTTCTATAACTAGGGGTTTCATTTTGTACTTTTTTTAGGTATAATAAACACAAACAGTGCCCCATTGACACTGCCCCATATAATAATAAAGAAGAGAAAGGAAGCACAACTTTATGTATCAGATAGATTTTAATAAGCCGCTGCACATTCACTTCATCGGTATCGGCGGCATCAGCATGAGCGGTCTGGCTGAAATCCTTTTAAAAGAAAATTTCCCCATATCAGGTTCAGACTCCAGAAAGTCCCAACTGACTGCCCATCTGGAGAGCCTTGGTGCCGTTGTCCGCATTGGCCAGCGCGCTTCCAACATTACCGATGACATTGAGCTGGTGGTCTACACCGCAGCGATCCATGAAGATAATCCGGAATTTGCATGTGCCCGCCAGAAGGGGCTCCCCATGCTCACAAGAGCAGAGCTTCTGGGACAGATCATGAAAAACTATGAGGTACCCGTAGCGGTAGCAGGCACACACGGTAAGACCACCACCACTTCCATGATCTCACATATTCTGCTGGAAGCTGATGCTGACCCTACTATCTCTGTAGGCGGAATTCTGCCTGCCATCCACGGAAATATCCGTGTGGGCCAGTCAGAGACTTTTGTCACAGAGGCCTGTGAGTACACCAACAGTTTTCTGAGTTTTTTCCCAAAAATCAGTATTATCCTGAATATTGATGCAGACCATCTGGATTTCTTCAAAGACCTGGATGATATCCGCCATTCCTTCAAACTGTTTGCAGAGAAACTGCCCGCTGACGGAACCTTGATCATCAGCAGTGATATCCCGGACTATGAAGAGATCACGGGAGGTCTTTCCTGCGCAGTGATCACCTGCGGACTGGAGCATGAGGCTGATTATATGGCTAAGAATATTACCTTCGACGAATTCGCCCACGCATCTTTTGACTGCGTAAAGGGCAATGAGATACTTGGCCGCTTCTCCCTGTCTGTTCCCGGAACCCACAATGTTGCCAATGCCCTGTCAGCCATTGCCCTGGGGGAAAAACTGGGCCTTTCCATGGAGCACATCCGAAAGGGGCTACTGCACTTCGGCGGCACAGACCGGCGGTTCCAGTACAAGGGTAAGGTGGCCGGCGTCACCATCATCGACGACTATGCCCATCATCCCACAGAGATCGCCGCAACCCTGCAGACCGCCAAAAATTATCCACACAAAACTACCTGGTGTGTCTTCCAGCCACATACTTATACCAGGACAAAAGCCCTGCTGAATGAGTTCGCGGAAGCGCTGACCCTGGCCGACAAGGTAGTGCTGGCTGATATCTACGCAGCCCGCGAGACCGACAACCTGGGGATATCCTCCCGGATCCTGTGTGATCTGGTTGCCTCTCTTGGTACAGATGCGTATTATTTTTCCACATTTGATGAGATAGAAGAATTTTTATTAAAAAATTGTATCCACGATGATTTGTTGATAACTATGGGGGCCGGAGATGTGTATAAAATCGGCGAAAACCTGCTAGGAATGTAAAGTTATCCACATTATCCACATGCTTATACACATTTACTCCCCTATAAGCATGTGGATTTTTTTGGGTATAAGCCAGTTAACATAATAATGTAACATAATTTGATGTAAACCTTTAAAATCCACATATTTTCGACATTTTTCGGTTGCTAATAAAAATACTCCACTTTTTTATCCACATTATCCACATTATCAACATATTTTCCAACATGCCTGCGCAAAGGCCTCTGCTAAAAAATGCTTATTCTCTTTTCAAAAGTTATATGTTATACTTACAAAAGACGGGGAAACACTGACTTGGGCGGACCTTTTTGACATGTCTGTGCCTGGCGTACACGAAAAGATGTTTTCCTGTTTGTTATGCCGGAATCTTTTCGGCTTACTGTAATTTAGATCATCAAACACGCTCTGGAATAGAAAAGGATGTTAGACATGGGACAGTTCATCATACACAATGATTTTCCCGGAGACTTTACGCTTGTCTCCAACTATTTTCTGGATACTTATATGCCGCAGGCCAACGGAGAGTTTGTCAAAATATATCTCTGGCTTCTGCGCAGCGCTTCCGTATCCGGCGCCGCTCTGGAGCTGTCATCTATTGCCGATATCTTTAACTGTACGGAAAATGATGTGCTCCGCGCATTGAAATACTGGAAAAACACAGGCGTCCTTGATGTAACCTTCGACGGGCGCGGGAATTTAAAAGAACTCCGGCTGCGTTCCCTCACAGGCGGAGCAAAAGCTGCGCCGCCAAAGGCACCCCAGGCTCCATCCGTTAAAGCACTGGCTGAAACTGTACCCGAAACTGCCGCCTCCAGGGAAAAAAGCCAGACTTCTGAACCCAAGACCCTGTCCCCCGACAAAGTAAAAGAACTGTCCGGCAGGGATGACGTGATCGAACTTCTGTTTATTGCAGAACAATATCTGGGGAAAACCCTGACTCCCACGGAGATCAATAAGCTCCTCTTTTTTTACGAAGAGCTTCATTTCTCAAAGGATTTGATGGAGTATTTGATCGAATACTGTGTATCCAAAGGAAGCCGCAGTATCCGTTATATTGAAAAAGTGGCGCTTGCCTGGGCGGAGGAGAATATTACCACCGTAAAGCAGGCAAAGCAGGAGACCAATACATATAATAAAAATTTCTTTGCTATCCTCAAGGCCTTCGGCATCAAAAACCGGAACCCTGTGGATGAAGAGACCCGTTATATGAATCTCTGGCTGAATGAGTACGCCTTCACACTGGATATCATATCCGCTGCCTGCAGCCGTACCGTCATTGCCACCGGCCACCCCAATTTCGCCTATGCGGACTCTATTCTGCATAATTGGCAGAAAAAGGGTGTCAAGCACCTGTCTGATATAGACAAGCTGGATGAAGACCGCATGCAGCAGAAAGCAGCCAAGGCGGAAAGCAGCGCTCGTCCAAAACCGGCACCTTCCAAGAACAAATTCAACAATTTCCACCAACGCACCTACAATGTGGACGAATTGGAAAAACAATTACTGAAATAACGGAAACCACCCTTTGCAGGTTTTCCTTCGGCCCGGTCTTTGCCTGGCTGCCGAATGTTCTCTTACGATCAGCACGGCAGTTGCGAGGACCTGCTGCTTAGTTACCATAAGGAGGTCACTGTGTCGCTGAACAATTTCCAATACGACGCGCTGATGCGCGCATACAACGAGAAACAACTGAATCATAAGCATGAGCAGGATGAGCACATCCAACAGGCTTATGAGATGATTCCGCGTCTCCAGGAAATCGACGGAGAGATTGCGTCCCTGAGCCTGAAAAAGGCAAGGGCCCTGCTGCTCCCCTCACCGAAGGATGACTTTGACCTCTCTGCCGCCATTGGAGAGCTTTCCGAAGAACGGACTGCGCTTCTGCAGATCCACGGCTTTACGCCTGACTATCTGGAGCTGAAGTATGACTGCCCGTTCTGTAGGGACACGGGTTATGTAGAAAATCAAAAATGTTCCTGTTTTAAGAAAGCTGCTGTAGATTTACTGTATACACAGTCCAATATCAGGGAAATACTTGAAACAGAGAACTTTGAAAACTTTTCCTTGGAGTATTATCCACAGGATATCACAAACCCTGCCACAGGCCTCAGCGCACTGGAGACAGCCCAGGACGCAGTGGACAAGGCCTGGGATTTTATTGACCATTTCGGTGAGCATCCATGCGGCCTGTTCTTCTACGGCGACACAGGAGTGGGAAAGACCTACCTCTCCCATTGTATTGCCAAGGAACTCATTGACAGGGCGTATTTTGTGCTGTATTTTTCATCCTTTGATCTCTTTGACCTGCTGGCAAAGAACACCTTCCAGAAGGATGCAGCGGCCTCTGATATAGCTGGTTTTATCTATGACTGTGACCTGCTCATCATTGACGATCTGGGGACCGAGCTTACCAACAATTTTGTGGCAAGCCAGCTTTTCTGCTGTATCAATGAACGTATTATGAACCATAAATCTACTATTATTTCCACCAACCTTGCCATGGAAGACTTTCTGGAGACGTATTCCGAGCGTATCTTCTCCAGGATTTCCAGCAATTATACCATGCTGAAGCTGATCGGAAATGATATAAGGATCCAAAAAAAACTTTTAGGAGGAAAGTAAAACATGTCACCAAAAGATGCAACTCCATTAGATTCCCTTCCCGTAGGCCGCCTTGGGATCATTCCACTGAAAAGCTGTGAAAAGCTGGGTTCCAGGGTTGATGACTACATTGTAAAATGGCGCAGGGACCGTGAACATCAGGAGAAAAACAACCTGGAGTTTGAAGGCTATGAGCGGGATTCCTATCTTGTCAAAGCACAGACCCCACGCTTCGGTACCGGAGAGGCAAAGGGCATTCTGGGTGAGTCCGTACGCGGCGATGATATCTATATCATGGTGGATGTGTGCAACCACAGCCTCACCTATTCCCTCTGCGGACACCCTAACCACATGTCACCGGATGACCATTTCCAGGACCTCAAACGCATCATTGCTGCCATCGGCGGGAAGGCCAGACGTATTAATGTCATTATGCCGTTCCTCTATGAGAGCCGTCAGCACAAGCGCTCCGGCAGAGAATCTCTGGACTGCGCCATTGCCCTGCAGGAGTTAGTGAACATGGGTGTGGACAATATCATTACCTTTGATGCCCACGACCCCCGTGTGCAGAATTCCATCCCTCTGCAAGGCTTTGAGACTGTACAGCCATCCTACCAGTTCATCAAAGGACTTTTCAAGGTTGAACCTGACCTTGAGATAACCAATGGCAACACTATGGTGATCAGCCCCGATGCAGGCGGTACGGGACGTGCCATCTATCTGGCTAATGTACTGGGCGTGGACATGGGTATGTTCTACAAACGCCGTGATTACTCCACCATCATTGACGGCCGCAATCCCATCGTTGCACATGAATTTCTGGGTACGGATGTGGCAGGCAAGAATATGATCATTATTGATGATATGATTTCCTCCGGCGACAGCATGCTGGAAGTTGCCGCACTTTTAAAGAGCAAGGGAGCTGGTAAGATTTTCATGTGCTCCACCTTTGGACTCTTCACCAACGGAATGAAAAAATTCGACAAAGCCTTTGAGAGAGGTGAATTCCACAGACTGCTCACCACCAATCTGGTGTACCAGCCTGATGAGCTTCTGCAGAAAGAATATTATGTAAACTGTGATATGAGCAAATACATTGCTCTGCTCATTGACACTCTGAACCACGATGCCTCGATCAGCAAGCTGCTGAATCCGGTGGAGAGGATCAATAAGCTGATGGTAAAACATAAAAAACAGCTGGAAACCAAAGAAGCATAAAAGAGAACAGGGATGGAACCACAAGATGCGGATTCTGTCCCTGTTCTTTTAGTTTAGTAAAATCATACCTCTCGATATGAAATCCTCTCCAGCTCTATCATCTCATTATATTTGTCCTTCAGGATTCCGATCTCATCTTTTCCGGTATCCAGGTCTACCTTTTTCAGGTTCCCCATTTTTACTTTATTCATGGATTTTATCAATTTCTGAACCGGATGGGTGATTGAACGTGAGATGAAATAGGAAGCTGCATGTGCCGGATACAAGGAGTTTTCCTCCCCCTTTTACAAATGCAGCTATGATCTCTGCATATTTCCCATCCAGTTCTGCATGGTCCGGTAAGATCAGAAGCCTGGAATCCTCAAGAGAATCCTCCTTATTGACAAAATCAAAGGGAAGATGCAGTTCTGAGAGTACACGGTATACGCCTTCCTCGCTCATTCCCCCCAAAGACGGGTCCTCTGTCCCCGCCCTGGTTGGGATCAATACGGCAATCTCTCTGACCTTTTTGGTATCATACAGCCACGACTCCATACGTTCGATCTGTTCAAAGATGTTTCCAATCCGTTTGTACACAGTAAGATCCAGCTTTCCGCAGGGATGCATCTGGTCACCCACACATACCCTTGCCCCGTTTGCAATGGCACGGAAGCATTCATATTCCAGGGCATTTTCATGCCGCAGGGAGCGCGCAGACCTGCTGAATAGTTACCTTTCGGTATCTTTTCTTGATTATAGAATTGTCCTGAAAATAAGTCAATTAGTTCCAATCAATTTAAAAATATGGTAAATTTTTTCCTTATTTTTGCAATATTTTCCTTCATTATTCCTGCAGGCGCACCATATGGAAGGGGATTCCCGCCTTTTCCAGAACCTCCGTCTCCCTCCTGTTACAGGTAAAAATAATGGTCTGTTCTTTCTCCGTATAAAGCCATCTGAGCGTCTCTGTCATACGTTCTTCATCGTACATGGCAAATACCTCATCCAGCAGAAGCGGCATAGGTTCCTCGCTGCAGAAGATATCTCCCACCGCCATGCGAAGTGCCAGATACACCTGCTCTATGGTTCCCTGGCTGGCCATAAAAAGAGGAACATGGCGCTCTTCTGTGAACAGGTCGATTTTCAGCTCCTCATCTATGGAGACTTTTTTGTATTTCCCCCCTGTCATGGTGCAGAAAATATCCGAGATACGTTTTTTCAATGTTTCCCCCACAGACTCCTGCGCCGATACGGACAGGCTCTGTATGGTCACTGCTGCAAGCTCTATGCCGCGTATCTCCTCCATTTCCGCCCGGTCCGAGATTCCTGCCATCTGAAGTTCTGAAAGCTCTTCCTGCAGGTTGGATAACCTGGTTCTTTTTTCCTGAAGCTGGGCTGTGAGCAGACGGACGCTGTCATTGGTTATACTCTCTTTTTGGGAATTGCCGGAAGTATTGTCCGAAACAGGCTGTCCAGCATGCTTCGTATCCTCTTCCGTTTCTGCTTTCTTGAAAGCAGTTGATATATATACCAGAAACAGAGACACTGCTATGAGTATACACACAGCAGATATACTGGCTGCCTTCCAGCCGGCTAAACACAAAAGGATCCCCCAGACAATAACATCACCCAGAAGGACAGCCGGAACCGCCTTTTTCCAGTTCCATGCTGCTCCTGTCCCCTTTTTCTTATGGGCATTTTGCCTGCTCGGATTTTCCTGTCTCAGTACTTCCTGTTCTGCTTTTTCCCTTTTCCGCTCCTCCAAAAGTTTTTGTCCCAGTTCTTCTGTCTCCCGCTCAAGATAGGCGATTTCATACTTTATCTTCTTCCCCTCTGCCTCCTGCTGCTGTTCTCTCGTCTGCATGCGGTTTTGCCACTCTTTCTTTTTCTCCTTCAGAAGCAAAAGCGCCCTGTCAAGATTCAGTTTTCCGTCACCGCTCTCCTGATAGTTGCTCAGATAGTTCCTCAGCTCCAGTAGCAGAGCATCCCCGGTACGGCTCTTCATCTGGCCTATGGATACCGTATTTTCGTATACCGTATCACTGATGCCGCCCAGCAGCATCTCCAGGTCCCCGTCCATCACAGACAAAAGTTCCCCGTCGCTTTCACAGACCAGCTTTGTCCCTTCTTCTCCTCTCCTGAAATCACGTTCCAGCCTGAACGCTTTGCCGCCGCAGGAAAAACGCAGGCTTCCCTCATACCAGGAGGGATGCTCCCAGGGAGTATAGCGGGTGTAGGAATCTGTCCTGGCCGCCCGGCCCCTCATTTTTCTCATGCCGAATAACATGCCCTGGATAAAGGCATGGAGCGTACTTTTTCCGCTTTCATTTTCCCCGTATATAATATTGATGCCTTCTTTAAGCCGTATGGAACGGTTCCGGAATCTGCCGAAATTTTTTAAAATAAGCTCACGGATCATCATAGAACGTTACTCCTCCCTTGAAGCCATCAGAGCCTCCATGCCGAATGCGAAGGCCTTCTCCTCCGTGGCGGAAAGCTCCCTGCCGCTGAACCGTTTTACATAGGCCTCGATCAGGCTTCCCCTGTACTGACGCATGAGAGCTTCCTTATCATAGACTGTATGGCTCCGGTCCACGGCCTCGCGCACATTTCCAAGCTTCATAAGGCGTTCCATGTCAAACTCTGTGCCCATGGCGTGCTCACCCTTTATCAGGATCCGGTACAGGTTATTCCTGCCCTTCTCCTCCATGAGTCTGGCAAGTGCCTGCTCAAGGGAAAACTGTGTGGTGCTCTCCTTTGCCTTTACAGACAGAAGAATATAGGAACGGATGGCGGCCGGAACAAATTCGATTCTGGTCCCCCCATTGCTGCAAATACCTTTTATATATCCATGGGGACCCAGATCATTTTTATCTATGGGTTCCAATGCCCCTGCATAGGCCATTTTGTCCTTTGCCAGAACCTCCGGTTTGTGTATATGGCCCAGGGCAATATAAGAAAACCCGGACCGTTCCAGTACGGATCTGTCAAAAGGGATATGTGTCCTGTCACCCCCATGTGCCAGCAGGATTTCCAGGGGCTGACGTCTCTGGGGCCTGATATGGTGGTATAAAGGGTCCGTGATCTCTTTCCTGTCATAGCTTATCCCGTAAACCGCAGTGCCAAGATCCGGAAATTCCACGCAGGGCTCCTGCTCTCCCCACAGACAGAACACATTTTCTGCCCAAGGAAACCGCCGATAGCAGGATTCCCGCTTCAGATAGTCATGGTTTCCCGCTATCAGTACCACCTTTGTATCCGGTATCGTTGAAAACAGATAATTTACTTCCTTTAATTCTTTCATCAGAGGCTGTCTGTGAAACAAGTCCCCTGCAATCAGAAACAGGCCGGCTTTTTCATCGCCGACCTGTCTTATCAATCTTCGGAAACTGTCCCATATCTCCCGGCCCCTTTCTTTACTCCAGGGAAAACCTTTGTCAGGCTCTGCACCCAGATGTATGTCAGCGGCATGAAAAAATTTCATGGGTTCTCCTTTTTTTATAAATCACAGTTGTTTACAGTTCTCGGGAACGGAAGGACGTCGCGGATGTTCTGCATACCTGTCAGGTACATCACGCAACGGTCAAATCCAAGACCAAATCCTGAATGACGGGTGGAACCGTATTTGCGCAAATCCAGATAGAAATCATAATCCGCCTCATCCAAGCCCAACTCCGCCATACGGGATTTCAGCTTGTCATAGGAATCCTCTCTCTGGCTGCCGCCAATGATCTCACCGATGCCGGGAACCAGGCAGTCCATGGCTGCTACTGTCTTGTTGTCATCGTTCTGTTTCATATAGAAGGCTTTGATCTCCTTCGGGTAATCGGTGACAAATACAGGACGTTTGTATACCTGCTCCGTCAGGTAGCGCTCATGCTCCGTCTGCAGATCACAGCCCCAGAACACTTTGTATTCAAACTTATCATTTACTTTTTCCAGTATCTCAATTGCCTCTGTATAGGTAACATGTCCAAATTCAGAATTTTTCACAAGTTCCAGACGCTCCAAGAGCCCCTTGTCTATAAAGGAGTTGAAAAACTGCATTTCCTCAGGAGCATTCTCCAGCACATACTGAATGATATATTTCAGCATGGCTTCTGCCAGTTCCATGTTATCCTCCAAATCCGCAAATGCCATCTCGGGCTCGATCATCCAGAATTCTGCCGCGTGGCGTGTGGTGTTGGAATTTTCCGCACGGAAGGTTGGTCCGAATGTATAAATATTGCGGAACGCCTGGGCATAAGTCTCACCGTTTAGCTGTCCGCTCACTGTCAGGCTGGTCTCTTTTTTAAAGAAATCCTTGCTGTAATCCACTTTTCCCTCCGGAGTTCTCGGAAGGTTCTCCATATCCAGTGTAGTGACGCGGAACATTTCACCAGCACCTTCACAGTCGCTGCCCGTGATCAGTGGGGTGTGCACATAGACAAAGCCCCTCTCCTGGAAGAACTGATGAACAGCAAACGCGATCATGGAGCGCACACGGAACACTGCCTGGAAGGTATTGGTTCTCGGACGCAGATGGGAGATGGTGCGCAGGTATTCCATGGAGTGGCGCTTTTTCTGCAGCGGATAGTCTGCAGCGGAATCCCCTTCCACAGTGATCTCCTCTGCCTGGATCTCAAAAGGCTGCTTTGCCTGGGGTGTTGCGACCAGGGTACCTTTTACAATAATGGCAGCGCCTACATTTAACTTGCAGATATCCTGGAAATTATCCATGCTGTCATGGTAAACTACCTGAAGTGTCTCGAAAAAGCTTCCGTCATGGAGTACAACGAAGCCGAATGTCTTGGAATCGCGGACACTTCTTACCCATCCGCCCACAGTCACCTGTTTGTCCAGGTGCTGCTCTTTGTCCCTGTAAATTTCTTTTACTGTTGTAAGCTGCATATTTATTCTCCTTTATTTGCCGGTCCGGTGACCGTAAAGTATCAATTTATAAAAAGCGGGGTGGATTTTTTATCCACTCCACTTTAGTATATCTCATTGTTTCCTGCTATGCAAGGGGTATTTGGCGCTCTACCACTCCAGATTTCCGCAGTTTTCGTACTCTTTTTCCCGGTCAAAAGCACTGATTCCGCTGCTGCCGCACAGGTAGAATGTATTGCCGATGTAAATACCGCGCACGCACGCCAGTTCGTCCCCGGAACTGTCCATCCATTTGCTTATGCTCTGATACAAAAGCTTCTGGAATCCCTCCTCCGGGTTATAGGTGAAGACTCCGTAATATCCCTGCAGTTCATAGTAATTTCTGTCATATACTCCCGCACTGAACCCCAGAATATTCTCTTCAGGGTCAATGAGAATTGACCTGTAGTCCTCCATAGCCTGGCAGAAATCCACATTTTTCAGCACCATCTTGTCAATCTCCTTAACGTCTGCCGGATTAGAAATATCGAACATGGAGAGCTTCAGCCCTTTCTGTTCTCCTGTATCCGGGTCCGTCTCCCAGCCCATTCCCAGCAGCTTATTCTCCCCGTAAAAGTGCAGGTATTCGGAAAATCCCGTGATCTTCAGCTCACCCAGGATCTTCGGGTCTGCCGGGTCTGAAAGGTCAACGGAAAACAGGGGGTCCATCTGCCGGTATGTGACAAAGTAGCCGGTATTCCCCATAAACCTGGCGGAATATATCTGCTCCCCTTTTGCCAGGTCTTCCACTTTGCCTGTCATCTTCAGCTTATCATCCAGCACATACAGGCTGTTGCTCATGCTGCCTCCCCACCAGCCGTTATTGTATCTGGTGGCTACCACCCTCAGATAGCCGTCATATTCATCCATAGAAAATGTATCGTTAATACTCCCGTTCACTTCGCCTGCTGCCCTTGCCTGTATCTCACCGTCTTTATAGGAGAACCGCACGATCCGGGTCCGCATCTCCTCACCGCTGTAATCCTCCCCGAAAATGTAAATGCTCTCCCTGCTCACATAACACCTGCCGGATGCCCCGATCAGGGATTTGCTCTGCTGTATTTTATCCGGTTTCTCCAGGTTCACTGAGGAGATCACCAATTGCCCGTTCTCCATCTGCGGCACAGCCGGATAGAGCACATCACTGCTGTCCAGAAGCTCCTTGTTCACGGAAGGTACATAGAGCCTCGGATCTGCCTCCTGCGTATCTTCCCTGTATGCAGGATAGAACTGGGAGAAAAGATACACATAATTTCCTACTTTTCTGGTGGAATAATATCCCCCGTCCTGTTCCGCCGTGCCCTTCAGAGTTATTTTGCTCTTATCTGTGATATCATATGTGTACAGACGGATAAACTCCCTGCTGTTCACCATATATGTCTCGTCCCCCTGCCATTCCAGGCCCGAATCATATCCGCTGGTGACTACACAGAGTGTATTGCCATCCACATACATCTCCTGTATGGAATCCGTCAAATCCTCCAGTGATGTCTGGCCTGCAACAGACATTTCGCCTCCATGGGCAGATACAATGCGGAGCGTACCGGAACGTGTCAGCGTATAGATATAGGTGCCGTCTGTCTTGACAATGTCCCCTTCGTCCACACCTTCTGTGCGGACGTTGGTGGAGGAATGTCCTGCCCCTCCGTCTGCCGTGTAGCCTGCTGTGTTACTTGCGGACTCCTCCGCACCGGCATCCTCCATAACCGCTTTCTCCTCACTTTTTGCAGTAGTGCTGCTGTCAGACTGCGCTGCGCCGTCTCCGGTATCTGCCATCCGCTTCTGCTCCCATTCCTTCCGGGCATTTTCTGTCTCCGTATATATTTGTTCATACAGCTCTTCGTAGCTGCTCCCGGCAATATATCCCTCTGCCGTTTCTTTGTCCTCTGATTTCTTCTCCGGTGCCGCCTCATCTGCTTTTTCCGTACCTTTGGAGTCTTTTGGTTCTGCTCCCATATCCCCGCCGGAAGCATCCCCGTCTTCTGCCCCGGTATCTTGTTTCGCTGCCTCAGAAGAAGTATCCATGGACTGGGCACTATCCGCTTTGTTCTCGCTTCTGTAGTTCAGATTCATAAGAGGCATGAGGTTTACCGCGGCGATCACCAGGATCACACAGGCTGCGGCCACCCCGGCAGTCTTCCGGTAACGGAACGCAAAGTCCGCGGCGGCATCTCTCCATTTCCCGTTTCTGCCCTTCGAGTTTTTCCCCTGCTCCAGCAAGCGGTCCAGGTTCTCAGGGTTCAGGCTCTCGGGGATTTTCTCCTTGTCCGCAGACTCCCTGATCTTCTGTATGATTTCATGCCGGTTGTTCTCGTCCTGCATCTGATTCTCATTGAAATTCTCATCCTTCATATTCTTCGCCTCCCTTCTCACTGTAATATCTCTTCCATTTTCTTCAGCGCTCTGTTAATCCTTGAGCGCACGGTATTGTGGTTTTTATGTAGGATAAGGCCGATCTCCTTGCTCTTGTAGCCTCCGAAGACCTGCATGGCTACAATGAAACGCTCCTCATCGCTGAGGGAGAAAAATGCCTCCCGCACCTGCATGTCCCGGTCCAGATCTCCCCGCACGCTCCCCTCCTGTTCATACAGCGGCTCCGTCTTCCTGGTATACTCCTTCAATTTCCGTTTGCATTTATTTGACAGGATCTTAAAGATCCAGCCCTTAAAGGCCTCACTGTCCCTCAGCTTCGTGATCTCCGCATAGGCATCTGCCACTGTCTCCGCCACCGCATCCTGGGCATCCTCCGGGTTCTTAAGTACATATAACGCAAAACGGTACAAATCCTGATAAACTGCCTGATATAACTCGGCAAACGCTTCTTTGCTGCCCTGCCTTGCCTCATACGCCAACTGCTTACAGTCCGTCATGCCGCCACCTCTCTTTCTCTTTCCTATGTTCCTTCTTATCTGTACACGGCATCCCTCATGCCGGTTGTTCCCTTTTATTATATAAATATAGTGTTCTGTTTGCATCCTTTTGTTGCATTCGGATTTAAAAAATTTCTATTACTATTTACAGCCCAGGGGTATCCCGGCAGCGATTAATAAAGTTGAACGAAAAAAAACCGATGGTTTGGACTGGATTTCGTCCGCACCACCGGTTTTTTTTGGCAAGCCGCCCTCTGAACAGCAGCTATTTTTTATGCTTCATATGCCCTTACTTCAAATATTTTTGCTGACTTGCACTCCCATGTCTGATAGACCTCTATTCTGATCGTATCAGCCTCTGCATTTGGGAAATGCATACAGAATCTCTGGTGATTTTCTGTTTCTTCTTCTTCCCAGATACTGTTTCCATTTTTGAGGGCCTGGATTTTATAGTGTTTTACCAGAGATTTTGGCATTCCGGGTATCTGTTTTTCACGGATAGTCCGGGACAGGGAGGTTTCTATCTCTGTAGTCAGGTCAGTGTCGAATTTGAGATGGATCTCTGCCAGTTTTTTCACACTTTTCAGACGGATTTCCAACCACTGAGGCTGACTGATGATTTCTTCTGATATCCACTGGTGTATTTCGTTCCCTTCATTTCTCTGATGCCCATCACGGATTTTTTCCGCTGCTCCTTCCGGGGTTTCTGAGGAATATAGAATTTCTTCTGCCCCTTTTACCAAATCATCGGAATCTTTATGAAGGAATCCCGGGAGATAGCAGTCATCTCTCATGAGCTGTTTTTGGAGTTCATTTATATAATCCATTCCGAGCTGTCTTGGGGTACAGTGTTTTTTTACAGCCATTGCCGCCGCAGTTCCTGCCGCCTGGCCGCCTGCCGCACAGGTCGCCATAACCCGGGTGGAACCGAATGCCATATGCGTTGTGCTGATATTTCTTCCCGCCATCATCAGATTCGGGATATCTTTGGAATAAAAACACCGGTAAGGAATCGTATAAATATTCTCCAGCGCAATGTACTTTGTGGGGTCGCCGCCAAACAAAAAGCCCTGAGGCGGATGCATATCCATAGGCCAGCCGCCGTAGGCAACCGTATCCTCAAACACCCGGCCTTCCAGCAGGTCCTGTTCTCTCAGAATATAATCGCCTTCAATCCTTCTGCTCTCCCGCTTTCCCGGAAGGAACTGCACCCAGTCAAGAGCATAATTTTCAGCTCCATGGTCTCCCTTATTTTTAATGTGATCCCAGACACCGTACAGTGTTTTCAATAGTTCATCCCGGATTTCTTCGGCATCATCAATTGTATTTTGTGTTCCTCCCAGTTCAATCCACCAATATCCGGATTCAATATCATAATTCTGCATTTTTGAACAGTAATCACTGTGGCCTCTGTATGCCAGGTCTTCCTCGCTGTATTCATAAGCCCATTGCGGCCTCTTGAAAGGCACAGGTTTTCCCATATCCACAGCTCTGAACATAAGAGAATTACCCATAGTGCCTGTATCCGGCTCATCCAGCGCATAAGTTTCCCCGAATTCTGCTCTGCCTTCTCTGCCCTGTCTTACAGACGCACCTGCCCTGGCCCCGATCATACCGTCGCCTGTGCAGTCCATGTAAAGATTTCCTTCCAGCATGAATTCCTTTTCTGTGGTGAGCTGATGCGCTTTCAGATTCAGAATCCTGCCGTCTGCAGTCTCTACATCTGTCACTCTTGTGTTCAGGTATAGTTCTAACTTCTCCTCCTGTCTGACCTTCTCCCATAACACCGTGTCGAATATGGAGAATGAGTGCTGCGGATTCCTGGAACGGTTTTCCAGTAGAATTTCTTCCAGGATTCCTGTCTCCCGGGCATTTTCCCGGTGGCCATGATGAGTGGCACCACAGATATGCATCCTGATTTCTGAACTGGCATTACCGCCCAGTACCGGTCTATCCTGAATCAGTGCCGTGCAGGCACCTGTCCTGGCACTGGCAATGGCTGCACAGACTCCTGCCATCCCTCCGCCCACTACAATCACTTCATAAATCTTTTTTTCCATTACGCCACCTTATCCTTTCACGCTTCCGCTTGTCAGTCCTTCTATAAAATATTTCTGTCCTAAAATAAACACCAGGATTATGGGGATCAATGCCACGGTAGCAGCCGCCATAACCAGATTGTCCTGCGAAAATCCTGATTCATCAATAAAGTTTGTAAGACCCACTGTCAAAGTATACAATTTGCTGTCTGTCAGGAAAATCAGCGGTGCTTCATAATCATTCCACCTCCATACAAAGTTCAGAATAACCACAGTGGACATGGCCGGTTTTGCAAGCGGCAGTACCAGGCGGGAAAAAATCCCAAATTCACCCAGCCCTTCCACCTTGCCGGCTTCTATGATTTCATCAGGTACATCCAGAAAATACTGACGCATCAGGAAAGTTCCAAGTGGTGTAAACAGTCTTGGTAAGATCAGTGCCCATAAAGTGTTAAAAATCCCCATTTCTTTAAACAGGATAAACTGCGGCACCATCAGTACCTGGAATGGCACCATCATGGTGATCAGATACAGCAGGAAGAGCTGGTCTCTGAATCTGAATTTCATCTTTGCGAACGCATATCCCGCCATAGATGATGTGATAACAGTTCCCAATACAGATACTACTGTGGTGACTGTTGTGTTTTTCAAATATGTAAGGAATGACGGATCCTGTTCAAACAGCACTTGCCTGTAATTTTTCAGTGACATATTTCCCGATAAAAATCTGGGAGGAAAATCGTAAATCTCGTTTAAAGGCTTAAGGGAACAGAACAGCATCCAGATAAACGGGAATAAGACAGCCAGTGCAAAAGCAAACATGATCATTGTAAGAATTGTTTTCTGTGTTTTTTGTTTTTTTGTCATTGTCCTCTCCTCCCTACATATCTTCTTCATATCTGCGCTGTACTTTCCACTGGAACAATGTCACCAGAAAAATAATCAGCAGCAGGAACCATGCCATAGACGAAGCATATCCCATCTTGTGATACCTGAAACCAGACAGATAGATGTAATGTGCCAGAACCGTGGTAGAATTGCCCGGTCCTCCGCCTGTCATGATATTGATCTGCCCGAACACCTGAAAAGACCCGATGATATTGGTGATCAGAAGGAAGAAAGTGGTATTACGGAGCATAGGCACTGTGATAAACCGAAAAAGCTGAACAGAAGAAGCCCCGTCAATCTCAGCCGCTTCATACAGACTTTTTGATACCGACTGCAGCCCTGACATATAGATAATGGTGTTATAACCCAGCCCCATCCAGATTCCTACGATAATTACAGCAGGGAGTGCCCATTTAGGATCTCCCAGCCATCCCGGAGGGTTAGCTATGCCCAGATTTCTCAGAAAATTATTAAGAATACCCTGTGATGGATTTAAGATCAGCATCCAGATTACAGATATGGCTACTACACTGGCAATATAGGGAATAAAAATCATAACCCTGATGGCAGTCCTACAATAGACCTTATCATTGAGTATAGTTGCCAGTACAATACTGAATCCTAATATAATGGGAATCGTCACTACTGTATAAATCAGGTTATTCTTAAGCGCCGCCCAGAACCATTCATCACTGAACATTTGAATGAAATTATCCAGCCCTACAAATTTACTGTTGGCAAATCCCTGGAAAATATTGAAGTCTGTAAATGCCACAACAAGGGATACCAGCACGGGGATTAAAATAAACACCAGAAATCCGATAAAGTTAGGGGCAATGAACAGATATGGCGCTAAATTCAATTTTTTCTTTTTTGTTTTCATCTTCTGCCTCCTTCATAAATCAGGCTGCATGACAGAGAACCTGCATTCCCCACCATGCAGCCGACTTTTTACTGCGCTGACTGAAGCGCTTTGTCTGCCCGCTCTTTCAGATTTTTGTAATAATCTTCCTCACTTGTGACTCCCAGGAAATAGTTCTGTGATTCTTCTTTGTAAATCTGTGTAATTTCTGAAAGGGCCGTTGTCTTTGTCGGCACAATATATTTGAAATCATCTCTCAGCATTACTTTCTTATATGCCTCTACATCAAACCTTTCTTCCGGATTTTCTCCCAGGATTTTTGCTACAATCTCATCTTCTGCAGCCCCTGACCAGGCCGGCATTTTGGCGATGTACCCGGAGCCCTCTGTGATCCAGAATTTTATGAACTCCCATGCCTCCTCTTTGTTCCTGCTCTGGCTGTTCATGCAGATGGTATTATTATTTTCTGACTGGTAAGGATTGGGGGTTCCGTCATCTGTACTCGGGAAAGGTGCAAAGGTTGTCACGAAGTCATGAGGGAAATTCTCCTTATCATTCACATAACGGAGCATCCAGGCTGAAAACGGCATCATGGCAATTTCTCCGGAAAGGAACGCCGGATGAGAGTAGACATCCAGTTTTCTTGAGAAAATTTCTTCATACGGCATGGCGATTCCCTCATCCATCATGGCTTTAAACTTGGTATTGATCTGATACTCTTTTGCATCAAAGTTAGTTTCTGTATCTGATTTGTAGAATTCATCTCCGCCCAGGATAGATCTGGCAATAGACAGCGGACCGCCGCCCCAGTACACATTACAGCCATACACTTTCTTGCCGTCCACTTCACCTGTAAGCTGCCGGGCAACCTCTTCATAATCACTGATCGTCCAGTTCTCCGGTATGGTGACTCCTTTGGCATCCAGCATATCTTTATTGATCATGATACCTGTAGGTTCTGTCACAGTGGGGATACCATAGATTTTGTTGTTCACCCGGAGAAACGATTCTTCGCCGCCCAGAATATTCTCATCCACAAATTCCTTTGCGCCGAGATTTTCCAAATCTTCCAACATGCCGCTGGAAGCCCTTTTTACCATCAAATCAGGCGAATACGTGAAAAATATATCTATCTGCTCTCCTGACTGAAGTGCTGTATCCAGCTTCGTATTTCCTGTATCATCATTGACAAAGCGTACATATTCCGCCTGTGCTTCCGGGTGCTGTTTATTCCAGTCTTCTACGATCTTATCCGGTCCGTCTTCTCCGGGAACCCCGCCCCACACTACCAGCTGTTTCGTTTCTGTTGTTTCGCTCCCCTTACCTTGGGAAGCTTGTGACTGATTACCGCAGCCGGCCAGAGCAGAGGCTGCCAGAATGCCTGCCATTACCAGACTTATACTTTTCATCTTCATATCTCATTCTCCTTTTATTTATATTTGGTAAGTTTTCAGTACTGTTTTCTTTACCTCATCTGATACTCTGATTATAAATAAAATATTTTGTTTCCAACAGAAAATAAATTGTCAGTTTTTTTTAGTATTTTTCTCTCACGTATGGATTTACAATTTTTTGTCGTTTTTTATCGAAATCTTGTTCAAATAAAGAGCCCGGTTTTATGCCGGACTCTTTCGATATTTTTTCATTTATCATCTGGGTACCTGGCCCCCGGATATCTTTTTCTGAAAAGCTTTTGGAGACATACCTGTAAGATTCTTAAATATCCGGGTAAAATAAGCCCCATTGGAATACCCTACCCGCTCTGCAGTCTCCTGCATGGTGATTCTTTGTTCCTTCAGCAAATCCTTTGCTTTTTCCACTCTTATCTTATTGAGATATTCGCTGAAGCCCTCCCCCATTACTCTTTTAAAATATCTGGAAAAATAGGATTCACTCATCCCGACATGTTCTGCAACTTCCCCCAGTTTCAAATTTTTCTTATAATTCAGGTCCATGTATTCCAATGCTGCCCGTATTCCCGTATCGTAACTTTTTCTTTTTTCTTCTTCTATCCGTTCCTTCATCTCAGATGCCAGATTCAGAATTTCTTTTTCCAGCTCTTCCTGCGCTGCCGCCTGCTTCAGAGCCCGCTCCAGTTTACCTGCCAGATAGTCTTTTTCATAGATACCATACTTTTTGCCTGCACTGGCAAACACGCCAACTATCTCTTCCCATTCTGTGCTCTTTCTCCAGGCGGTTCCCAGAACCCGGGACTCCGTGAAAATTCCTCTGAGTATCTTCCACAGTTCTTCCTTTGTCTCGTATTCCAGTCCCCTGCGCAGTCTGGCCTCGGATTCTGCCCGAAAGAACAACGGCAGACTCTCTTCCTTCTCATGGGAATCTTCCTGCCTGTCTTTCACAAATGTCTGTGCCCTTCGTATTACGGATGTCAGTTCATCCGTACTCATAGTCAGCTTCGGAATATAATCCACCGCTTTGTTGAATTTCATGGCTTCCCGAACACACTCCATATCATTAACACAGCTTAAAACAATATTAACTGTATGAGGACTGATAACACTCACCCTTTTCAAAAGTTCGAGCCCGTCCATTTTCGGCATTCTGATATCTGTAAGCAGAATATCAATTGGATTGCTTTCAATTATTTCCATAGCCTGCTGTCCATCTCCAGCTTCAAATACCTGGTCTACTCCCAGTTCCTGCCACGGAATGCTCATGCTGATTCCTTTACGCACCAGGACTTCATCATCTGCGATCACTACTTTCATAGCATTTCCTCCCCCATCTTCAACATCATCTGTATTCTGGTTCCTCTGCCTTCTTCTGATACGATTTCAAATCTGCTGTCTCTGTAATAAAGTTCCATTCTCTCTTTTACATTGACTACCCCAATATTTCCCGTTGTACCATTTCCATTTAAAATCTCACAGATTCTTTCCTCACTGATTCCCTCTCCGTTGTCTTCCACAGATATGACAGCCTCATCATCTGTCTGCCCGGCCCGAATCCATATTTCACCTCTGTCTTCCTTCTCACGGATTCCATGGATAATACTGTTTTCTACCAAGGGCTGCAATATCAGAACAGGTACTTCCAGTTTGAGAAGTTTTTCATCAATCTCATAAAAAACATCGAATATATTGCCATACCTCATTTTCTGCAGCTCCACATAATGTTTCAGACAGGTCAGTTCCTCTTCCAGCGTGACACAATCCTTCGTTTTCCCAAGGGAATATTCCAGAATATGTCCAAGAGATTCAATCATACGCTCGGCTGTAGGCGCCGATTCGATAATACAGAGCCACTTTATCCCATTCAGAGTATTAAACAAAAAGTGGGGCTGTATCTGAGTCTGAAGTGCCAGCAGCCTGCATTCCTCCTTTTCTCTGGTGATTCTCCGGTTTTCCTCAAACAAAACCTTCAGTTTCGTACTCATGTTATTAAAATCATCATAAATCTGATGTACTTCTATATTCTTTTCCCTGTTTTCAATTGTAATAAAGTTTCCTTTTCTTACCTGTTTCATGGCTGCACCCAGCCTGGTCAGCGATTTTCCTATTTTATTTGCTGTATAATTATCTACCAGGATCAACAGGGCCAGACAGATAAGATTACTCAGATATGTAAAATTCCGGTAATAGTTTAGCTTTGCGAATACCTCATTATAGGGAACGATCTGTATCAGTTTCCATCCCGTCTTCTCCACAGAATTCTGCAGAAAAATAAATCTCTTGTTTCCCATGCGCAGGTCCTGTATGTCTTCCCCGGACTCTGCTTTTTCCATCAGGCGGCTGTAAACTTCTCTGGTAAAGGTTTGTAACTTCTGGCCTCTGCCCGCTTCTGTGTTATCGTTGGTATACTCCAACACCAGATTTCCTTCTTCATCTACAAGATAGCGTTCCGTATCATTCAAATCACTGTCCTGCCGGAGCAATTTTGTCAGATAACGGTCCTGATAGATTTCTATACAGAGTGTTCCTGTCCTATTTCCATTCCGGTCATACAGGTTCCTGGACATTCCCAGTACAGGTTCCTCAGAAGTCCTTTCCGGAAATACTTTCCACAGAAAATATGTTTGATTGATAATCGTTTCTTTATTCCACGCTTTTCTGAATTCAGCCTTTTCGTTTTGTTCTGTACCCAATGTACTGTATATTCTCCCATAGTTGTCATATAAACATATGGCAGCATTGTAACGGTACAAATAAACTGCATTCATATTAGAAAGAGCAGCAATAACCTCAGACTTTTTTTGTATACTGCTGTCTTTCTCTTTAATTATCTCCATAATATTTTCATCTACTGCCGCCACACTTGAAACCTTCAGAATATCATCCAGCATATCCTCTGTATCCCGCGTGATTTCTTCCAACTGCCGCTTGCTTTGCAGCAGAAGCTGTTCTTTTACAGTATCCCTGATATACAGATATCCAATCCAGGGTATAACGATCATGGGGATCAATGTTGATAAAATAATAGTGTATAGCAGTTGTTTTTTTATAGTCATATGAATTTTACACCCCGTTTTCATATTAGCAGAATCAATATTGTTATGCAATGTAGTGATGATGGTAATTTTTAACTTACCGCATCTGCAGTAACCGTCCCCCCCGTACGAGAACAGCAACAGGAAAATGTCACAGATCAAACTTTCCCAGGAAGAGCTTGCCTTCGCAGTGGGAACCACAAGACAGACCATTACATCTATTCAGGTGGGAAAATATACCGCCTCCCTGGTCCTGGCCTATAAAATAGCACATTATTTCGGGCTTACCGTTGAGGAAGTTTTTGATTTTTCAGATATGGGCATTGCTGATAGATAAGGAGGTTAAAGATTATGGAAAAATATAAAAAGACATTACCGTACCCCCACTGCTCATCACATCTTTAACCATGATATTTGGAGGTATTATCGGCGGATATTTTAATATCGTCATTTTTTACACCCTTTTAGCTGCCGGCACATGTCAGATGCTGCTGGGTATCTGCTTTAAATTTTATTATCTCCATAAGCTGTAAAACGCGCAGGTTTGTCTTATTGCCAAGCGCTGAGAAATATTAAATGGATAGACATAAAAAAATATGGGATATCTGATCTAAACTTTAAAAGTCTAAATTGGATATCCCACTTCTCTTATTTCGCTTCTTTTCTATTTCCCTACCTGAGGTTCTCCGGGTTCAGTCCTTCCAGCTCAGGCACCACAAAGCGTCCGTCCTTCCGTATGAGCACATCGTCAAAATAAATTTCCCCTCCGCCGTACTCCGGTCTCTGGATCAGTACCAAATCCCAGTGGATAGCTGATACATTTCCATTCCAGGCATCATCATAGCAGCTTCCCGGTGTAAAATGAATAGAGCCCTGTATCTTTTCATCAAACAGGATATCCTTCATGGGGTGAAGGATAAAGGGATTCACCCCTATGGCAAATTCCCCCACATAACGCGCGCCCTCATCCATATCAAAGATTCCATTGATGCGCTCCGTGTCATTGGCCTCTGCCTTCACGATCTTTCCATTTTCAAATGTGAGTGTCACATTCTCGAATACAAACCCCTGATAGGAGGAGGCTGCATTGTAACGGATGGTACCGTTGACAGATTCGCGGACCGGTGCTGTAAACACCTCGCCGTCAGGGATATTGCTCTCACCACTGCATGGGACCGCCGGTATATCCTTAATGGAGAAAGTCAGGTCTGTGCCCGGGGCTGTGATCCGTACCCGGTCAGTGCGCTGCATATACTCCACCAGATTCTCCATAGCCCTGCCCATTCTGCTGTAATCCAGTGTGCATACATCAAAGTAAAAATCTTCAAAAGCTTCCGTGCTGGTACCGGATAACTGCGCCATAGCATCATTGGGATAGCGCAGAACCACCCATTTTGTCTTTGCGACTCTCACCTCATGGTGTACCGGGGTATTATAGTATTTATCATAGACAGCCATGTTTTCTTTTGGAACATCGGACAGCTCTGTAATGTTGTCCGCGCCCCTGACTCCAATATAGCAGTCCATGGCCTCCATCTCTTCCCTGTCCACCTTTGCCATAAGTTCGATCTGCTCTTTGGTACAGTTAAGCAGCATCTCCCTCTGGACTTTCGGGTCCGTAAAGTGGGGGAAGGGCATCCCGCCCGCCCGGTATACTTCCCGGATAAGCTGTTTCGCAAGCTCAGTGGTAGAATAGCCCGTATAATGGATATAGACCTTTTCACCCTTCTGCACATGGCAGGAGTGATTTACTAGTCCGTACGCAAGTTTCTTAATTCTCTCATCCATAACTGTCATCCTGCTTTCCCGTACTTTATCAGCATCTGCGTCACTGCCTTTCGGCAGCGGCTTGCGCATATCTGATGCTTTCCAAAAGCAATCTCAGACACACGAAAGAGTGCTGAACCGTAACGTTTTTCTTTTCCTTTCTGCCGGTTTTACTCCGGCAGGTTTTCTATATAACTGATGAATACATTCCCGGCTGCCCCGAAGTCCCTGGTACTGTCACCTAAACCTTTATACTCTGTCTTTCCGTCCGCCGGATTATAAAGTAGGGTATTATAACCGTCATACCCAACAATGACACGGCTGTCATTCTCTCCCAGTGACACAATGACCGGTCTCTGGGCACTGACCTGGTAAAGTACCTGTTCCAGAGTGCATCCTGTCAGGTTCAGCACGGTCCCCCCATTCCCCAGACTCTCCTGTAGGGCTGCGGTGTCAAGGCTGGCTGTCTTAAAGCCTTCCGGAATATCATCCAGGTTCAACGTCACTTTAGTCTTCTGGTTTCCTCTCTCCCACACATACTGCTGGGAACGGTTCAGCACAACACCTGTCATCTCGTCAGCCACCTGCACTGCCTGAGCCGGGCTGCTGTAAAGATCCACCAGACTGCCCTTTGCGTAGACATAGTATCCATCCCTGACTGACTCTTTCAAATCCATGTTCAGTACCGTATCATTCTTATTTACCATAAGCTTTGATTCCATCCTGAGCGGATTTTTATTCCTGCTGTCCTCGGAAAATATCAGCCTTGTGATATTTGCCTGCCGCACAGTTGTGGCGGTTGCAACGGAGATCACTTCATCCTCTGCGTTCTTCACATTGTTCATAATATGCTCACTGGGGATCTCTGTGTACTGGTCCACATTCCACTGGGCCTGTTTCAGCTCCAGAAGCCCCTGCTGGATATCCACATCCATAATATAGACTCCATCCTGCTGGTAATCCTTCACCAGTTCCCCGGAGAATTTCTGGATCCTTATATTATGCATGGCATATCGAAGGCCTCCTGTGGCATCCACCACAATATCCCCGTCCCTGGCCACGCCATAGACCAAATCCTCATTGATAAATCCAAAGGCCCTTATCTTTGTCCCCTGGTCCGCAGTAATGCTCTGCTGCTTCCCGGTCTCCAAATCCATAAAAGTTATATGGGTAGTCTGAAGCGGATCCATCTCCTCCATCCACGCCACATGCCGGTTGGTACCGGACGCTGCAAAACAGTCCTCTGCAATTCCTTCCTTGACAACTTCGTAGGTTTTATCTGACATGTTCATCTTGTACAGGCTGCCGTCCAGCATAAGATACAGCAGATCATCCGTGCTTACATAAGAAAGGATTTCCACATCCCGCTTCATAAATTCATAGGATTTGGTGGTGGGCAGGAAAAATTTTTCCTCCAGCACATTCTGTTCGCTGTAATAGTGATATACGCATGTGCCGGTATATCCCTCATGTTCTCCGCGGTTCATGTATCCGTAGAAAACAAAATCCATGTCCCCGTTCTCCTCCACACGCACAATCTTAAAATCATGCATAGGGTAGTCATATCTGTCATCCGCATCCTGCCCTTCCCGGAAACTGAAAACCTGCGTCAACTTGTTGGTGCTGGTATTGTATGACCACAGATCCCCCTGCTGTACAAAAGCCAGAACACTTCCAGCCTGGCTGGCCGCAAACTGGACAGACTTTGAGGTAACACCCAGGTTGATCTTTCCTGAAAATACCGACACCTCATTGCCTGTAAAGATCTGCTTTGCAGACCGGTTAAAGTCCAGAAGCATAACTCTGGTGTCCCCATACCGCATACGATAGAACTCATCTACCTGATAAAACTCCTCATACCCTTCCTCATCCTTGGCTGTGATATAGTAAGTCAGGGTCAGGCTTCCTGTCGTCTCATTAATGTCCTTGATCGTAGGAACGCCTTTTCTGCTGATAGTCGGTGCCAGGCTTCCCCATGTGACCATATCCACGCTGGAATGAATGTCCACATTGGTAAAGCTGTTGTTCACCGCAGTGTCATCTGACTCCAGATAGGTCCTCAGCTCCCCGTTATTGTCTTTGCTGAAGGTCTTGGATGAAAAACTCTGTACAAACTCCAGGTATTTGTCAGCATTGAGGCCTGTACGCTGGATCACTCTTGTATAGTAATGCCAGGAACCTTTGTCCGTATTGAGGGTAAAGACCAGGGAATACTCCTGATTCATCAAAATGGAATTTTCCAGTTCAAACGTGGCAGTCTGTGCACTGCCGTTCTCCTCAAAATTCTTGATCTTGGCATTCTCCACCACTTTGCTTCCGTCCGAGGTTCTGACCTCATATACAAGACTTTTTATCTTATGGCCATATGGCAGGATGCTGACCGTCATTTTCTTGTCTGTTCCCACAGGGGTCAGGCTGTCCCTCATAAAGTCCACCTGCATCTCCTGTGCATAACCGTACATGCGGTTCATCTCCTGGTCTTTGTACATCATGGAGAGTACGGGAAGGGTGGCTTCCTCCATGTCCATCTTGTTGTCTGTTGTCTCCTTATTCATAAAACTGGAGAATCCCATAACACCCAGGATAAATATGAGCAGCAGGACTCCCAGCTTTGTCAATACTTTTTTCATCTATCGTTCCCTTCTAAGGTTACTATTCACAGTCACTGTTCCGGGAGGTGTTTCGCGAAGCAAAATCCCGAGTTGGCCAGCGCTAAAATGCAATTCATTGCATTTTGTGTGCATCGCGAATCGTGTTACTGTTCACAGAACTGCGCATTTTGCAGGGCTGTGGATAGTAACCTTCTAAGAACAACAGGGATGCAAGCGTGGGCTTTGCCTGAAATTCTTCCACGCATTTTTCCCATGCCTGTCTCTGCTGTCTGCTGACTGTTTTGTTTTCATTTTTTACTGCACGAATAAGCAGATTCTTAGGTGTGTGCTCCACATCAATAAATTCCAGAATCTGCGTGTCATACCCTGCACTTTCCAGTATCTGCGCCCGAAGTCCGTCTGTGAGAATGGCGGCAAAGCGCTCCTTCAATATACCGTATCCCAGTACGGGCGCCAAAATGTCATTCTCAATCTGCCGGTTCAGTTCATGCTGGCAGCAAGGCACAGACAGGATCACTGAGGCACCCCACTTCACGGCTTTTGCCAGGGCATGATCCGTAGCCGTATCGCAGGCGTGCAGAGTCACAACCATATCCACATGGCTGCACCCTTCATAGGATGCGATATCTCCCTGATAAAAATGCAGTTTTTCGTAATGATATTTTTCCGCCAGACGGCTGCATGTTTCAATCACGTCGGCTTTCAGGTCCAGGCCTATCACCCGTATATCATAACCCTTCAGTTCATGCAGATAGTGGTACATGGCAAATGTAAGGTACGATTTACCGCACCCAAAATCAATAATATTCACTTCCCTGTCTTTCGGAAGCCTGGGGAGAATGTCCTCAATAAACTCCAGAAAGCGGTTGAGCTGCTTAAATTTATCATAACGGGCTTTCTTCACCCTGCCCGCTTCATTCATAATTCCTAAATCTATCAAATAGGGCACCGGCACACCTTCCTGCAGCAGATATTCCTTCTGCCTGTTGTGTGTCAGCATGGGAACAAATGCCTCCCTGCCCTGTGTTTTCTTTGTTTTGACGGTAAACTTACCCTTTTTACTGGCAAGAACCGTTCCCCGGATCCCCTTTGCCTCAAGCTGAAGCTGACGGAAATCCTGCTGCATCCAATTACTGATGAGACAGAGGACTTCAGCCCTCTGATGGTTTTCGTGAAGTTCTTTCTGTCCCACTGTTCTTGTTATCTGATACATAACCTGTCCCTTCAGTAATAAGGGACGTATCTGTATTTTAGACGGCCCCTCTTTTTGCCGGGGGCCGCTGATAATTAGTCTTATTAAATCTTCATTTATATATAAATCCAGAAATCTTTCCAGTTCTGTCATATTTTCTCTCCTAAACAGTATACGCAGTCTCTCATACAGTCAGCGCTGAAACGGGCCGACCTGCTGAACCGCTGCGGTATCATTACTATTGTAAAAGTTTTATGACAAAACCGCAAGCCCCAAGTGCAGTTTTCTTATGACTGCGCTGGCTGCCTCGGGATTTTCATGCGCAAGCGCATAGAAACACCTGGCGGGCTAGTGGCTGTGAATAGCATCGTCAGCGGTACAGTCTTCTGCATCGCCTTCTCTGGCATCTGCGCCTGTATACTTCATTGAAAAACAGGACTTCGATCAAATCCCGCAGGGCTTCGTCCGGAAGGTTTCCGCATTTTCTGCAGAAACCGGATTCCACACCTATCCTTTCGCTCTCTCTGCGTATCTGACTGTGGATGGAATCACAGACTTTGCGCATCATGTATTTGTCCGGATGTTCATCATACATCCTGCTGCCCTCATAATCCATACGGTCACAGGCATCCTCCACAAAGCACTGGATATAGGCCGCGTTTTCCGGATAGTTAGCCCGCAGGCGCCGCATATCCTGCTGCAGCACCCGCTCCTGCCCCAGCATTTCTTCCCTGGGGTCCACTTTCTTAACTGCCATAAAAAACCTCACTGATTCTTCTCATAGTCAGTATATGCAGAAAAGAAATAACAGTTCAACAGGTATGCGGGTTCACTGGGCTGGCTGTATGGATACATGGCGGCAGCAAACATCCCGTGTTACTGTCCGGCCGCGGTCCGGGGTGTGTAGGGCGGAACCTCTCCCCCCTGTTCAATGGTGTTGCTCACATACAAAAAATCATCATCTGCTTTCCGTACAGTCACCTGATGAGAGAAGAGCTTATCCTTTTTAAGCTGAGGGCAGACAACATCCACTGTCATGGTTATGGTGCCATCCCCATTGTCCCCGTAGTCCACCACTTCAGGGTCTCTCTCCACCCATACAGCAGCGTTGCTGCCAGCGATCTGTGTCCAGGGGTATGTGCCGGTCTGGCTGTTATAGCCTGCCTGTTCCCTTAACTGCTCCGCAGGTATGCTGAAATATTTGCCTATCAGGTCCTCAAACTCGCTTCTGCCGATCCCGTTTGGATATTGGGTGCTGTCCGGCAGACTTCCCTGGTCGATCCGGTAAAGGATATCATACAGATCATTGAAGTTTACCTGCTGAAAATTCTCCTCATCCCACTCCACAAGAAACAGATTATTAGCCTCATATCCAATAGGCTCTATATAGTCCTCGCAAAGTTTACGCAGTTCTTCATCCAGGGGAAGGACTCTTATGCCAACGGTCCCGTCTGCCTCCATTCCATCCGGTATGTACCTCTCATAGAAAAGATAGCCTTTTTTTGTGTACTCCCACTTCCATGCCTGATAGCGGACCATATCCACCACGTAAGGCTCCTGCTTTTTATTCCAGTCTATAATTGTGTTGGTGACCGTCACCGCCCCTGTATCGTCTGAGGCGAAATCGGTCTTATCCATTCCCCCGTCCTGGTGGATCCGGTACACGGAGATGGCTGCCTCTTCCTTTTTTTCCTGACTTACCAAAAATTTTTCCACTAACTGGTAGTTCTCCATATTCTCCCGGTTCCTGTTATCCAGGGCCGCATATCCCTGGCTGCCCATCTTTTTTACCAGGGCTGCCACGTTTTCCATGGAGAGCACATCCTCCTTGCTGCTGTTCTTCCTGGCCTGTATAAACAGGTCCTGACAGCTTTTTGCAGCCTGGACAGCGGCTTCTGTGAGGGTCTCCGCCTCATCAGCAGGTATTTCCATCTCGTAATAATTGTTCTCATCTTTGACAGCTTCCTGGTCCTCTGCTTCAGCCACATCCGCTTTGACTGCCACATCACTTTCCTGCTTTGCCTTGTCTCCGCAGCCGCCCAGGATCAGGCTTACTGCCGTCACACACATCATAACCCCTTTTAATCTCACACCACGTCACTCCTTTGTCAGCATTTCATCCAACAGTCCTTTATCTAAATCCACCACGTAACCGCTTCCTCCGCGATCCTTCACGTCTTCTACCATGTTGAGCATCAGAAAGCTGCTTTTCTTGTCCCCATCTGTATTAAATACGGCAAACCATCCCAGCTCTGTTCCGTTTTCATCATCCTGGGATGCCTTAATTTCCGCTGTCCCTGTTTTGCCTGCCAGGTCTGCGCCTTCTGTGTAAGCTCCACGCCCGGTTCCATTTTCATCTGCAATGACCTCTGTCAGGTCCTCCTGTATCACCGCGGCAGCCTCCTTTGAAAAAACGCCTGCCTTCCAGTATTCAGGCCCCCTTGCGTCTTTTATCTCCAGATACGGCTTTATCATATTCCCCTCGTTGACAAAGGCGGAGTAGATACATGCCAGATGGAGGGGATTCACCAGTATCTGCCCCTGTCCATAGCCGCTGTCAGCAAGCTGGATCTCAGAGGAGATATGGTCCTCGTTGGTATACTGGGATTTGCTCATACCAATCTCAAAGGGAATATCCTCACCAAATCCCAGCTTTTTCAACTGTTCTGTCAGTGTATCCGCACCAATCTTCAGTGCTGCTTTGGCAAAATAAATATTGTCGGAGTAGATCAGTGCATTCCGCAGAACCGCTTCCTCCCCATATTCGTGGAGCGTGGTGATCTGGTAATCGCCCCAGCTCTCATCCTTCTGCCAGGAAAGGCCGCTGGCTCCCAGATTTTCATCTGCGGACAGGATTCCTGTCGTAAGGCCCACTGCACCGATGACGGGTTTGAAAGAAGAACCCGGCACCCAGCTTTCCCTTGTCCTGTTAAACAGGGGTTTATCCTCATCATTATTCAGGGAATCCCATTTTTCCTGGGACATTCCCAGCACAAAATCCATGCTGTTAAAGGTTGGCGTTGAGACCATTGCCAGCACCTCACCGGTCTTGGGGTTCATAACAATAGAACTGCTCTTGTCATTCTTATACTGCTCATACACGCTCTGCTGAAGATGTCCGTCAATGGTCAGGGTGATGTTCTCCCCATCCTTTGCGGAAACGGAGGCAAGAGCCTCTTTCTCATTGCCCTCTGCGTCCACAATGGAGATTTTATAGCCTTTTTGGGCTTTCAGCCTGTCTTCATATAATTTCTCCAGTCCGCTTTTTCCCAGAATGCTCTGTTCGTCATATCCCTTGCCCTTTAACTCCTCCAGTTCCTCCGCGTTTATCTCCTGCACATACCCCAGAAGATGGGAGGTACAGTCCCCGTAAGGATAAACCCTGCTCTCCGCATCAGAGATCATAACGCCCGGCAGCTCCAGAAGCTTATCTTTAAGTGAAGCCTCCTCTTCCCCTGCAGGCGTTTCCAGCGCGCTGTTGGTCATCTTTTTCACCGGCACAAAGGAATCATCCTTCACCCAGGATGCATCCAGTTTATCGGAAATACTGCTGGCCGTGGTTCCCAGAAGCGCTGCCATGGCCTCCAGCTCCTCCTGGGGCTGGACCGCCATCTTGCCTGGGACAAGCCCTACATTGGCCACAGTTCCCTGGCCTGCCAGAAGTGCACCGTTTCTGTCATAAATCTCTCCCCGCTTTGCCTCTATGCTGACGACACTCACCTTATCGGCTGCCTTCAGGTTGGGAAATATCATGGAATCGTTCCACTTAATGCGCCATTTTCCGCTCTCTTTTTCAAATAAAGCATCATTGTCATAGGAAATCTCCCCTGCCACGGTATCCATGGTGACTTTATAGGATATGGGCTGGCTCTTCTCCTGCTTCTCGGAAACGTCCAGACGGATATTGTCAGCTTCTATGCCCTCATAAATCTTCTTGTTCCTGACCACAAAATCCTCTGCGCTCACGGTGTTCCTGCTGGCCTCATCCAGCAGAGCGTACATCTTGTCATATCTTCCCTTCTCGATATAACCCATGTACTCCTCCAATACATCCTGGCGCTTCTTCTCGAATTTTACCTTGTACAGAAATATGCCTGCCGCGCACGCGGCAATTGCCGCCACGGTCCCTATCACTGCAGCTACTTTCTTTCGCTTCATAAAATAACCTCCTTATGTACGATACACTCCCTATACAAAAATCCTACAAACGTAAGATATAGTTTCACCTAATATATTACATTTGTAGGACTTATTGTCAAGCATTTTTTTATTCGTTTTTTTCTTCCCCGACACCAGTGCTCTGCGCATCTGCTGCCACATCGGTGACTTTGGCGGTCTCCTGCAGGATTTCACAAGACCTGCTCCAGAGTACATTGGCCTTTACCATGACTTCGTCACTGTAGGCGCTCTCTAAAGCTGCTGTATCTTTGAATCCGTAATCCTTTGCAAATTTTTCAAGCTCTGCCTCATAATCCTTTACAGAGATCTCAACTTTTTCCGCATCAAAGATAGCCTGCACGATCAGGGACTGCTGCAGGATATTCTGTGCCATCTGTGTCATGGTCTCCTCTGCCTGTTCCGCAGAAATGCTCTGTGACTCCCAATACTCATCCAGGGTCATGCCGCTTGGACTGGCATACTGCTCCTGAATCTTATTCTTGACATATTCCATGGTCTCAGACATGGGTTTTTCCGGATACTCCGTGATCTCTGTATTCTCCACTACCTTCTGGAACAGATCAGATTTGAGCTGGCTCATATAGTTCAGATCCGCGTTCTCCACCAGGGATTTCCTGATCTCTTCTTTATACTCATCTACTGTCTTGTAGTCTGTGTTGTTCTTAACCCACTCATCTGTCAGCTCCGGAGCTGCTTTGATGGTGTTGATCTTCACTTTGAACTGCACAGCCTTGCCTGACAGGTCAGGATTATTGCTGTAGGGGTCCGGGAAATTCAGATCAAGGGTAACTTCCTCCCCTTTCTTTTTGCCGATCAGGCCGCTCTCAAATCCTTCAATAAATGAATTAGAGCCAATCAGCAAATCCGAATCTGTAGCTGAACCGCCCTCAAATTCCGCTCCGTCCATATATCCGGTATAATCAATGTTGACGGTGTCATTTTCCTGTACCGGCCTGTCCTCTGTGATCTCCTCTGCCTTGTAGGTGAGCTGCTGGCTGATATAATCCTCCACATCAGCGTCTGTGATCTCAGTCTTCGTCTCTGTCACTTCCAGATTTTTATATTCACCCAGTTTGACATATTTGCTGATATCATCCACATCCACGGCTACCACATTGCCTTTGCTGTTGGTATCTACTGTTGTATCCTCTTTGGACGCTTCCGTCTTTTTATCATCGTCTTTGCTGTTGTCACTCTTCTTGCCGCCGCATCCTGCTGCCATCACTGCAATGCTAAGTGTCAATAGCACCATGATCAATTTTTTCTTCATATATAATTCCTTTCGTCTATGGTCTCTGGTTTCCACATAAGGAAGTTATACCACACATGACCTGAAAAAGGAACCCTTTCTTTCACATTTTTATTGCCTTTTCACAGAAACAATGCTAGAATAATAGTTGCGTTATCAGTCCAGATTTTAGGAGGTCTAACACAAATGGTGTGGAAAGTTCTACTGATTATTTTAATCATTTTAGTAGTCGTTCTTGCCGTTTTATATTTCCTTGGCAAGAGGGCACAGAAAAAGCAGGAAGCACAGCAGGAACAGATCGAAGCTGCAAAACAGTCCGTCTCCATGCTGGTTATCGATAAAAAGAGGCTTCCCATTAAACAGTCCGGTCTTCCTCAGATGGTAATTGACCAGACACCGAAGCTTATGAGACGTTCCAAACTCCCGATCGTAAAAGCAAAGATCGGCCCCAAGATTGTTACCCTGGTGGCGGACGAGCAGGTCTTTGAGATCATCCCCGTAAAGAAGGAAGTCAAGGCTGAAGTCAGCGGTATTTATATTACCGGTGTCCGCGGGCTGCGCGGTGCTTTGGAAGCTCCTCAGAAGAAGAAAGGCTTCTTCAAAAGAATGCGTCTCAAAGCAGAGAACCTTGCAAAGGGAAAACAAACGGCAAGTAAGGATACGAAAAAGAAAAAGTAAAAAACAGCCGCCCGGAATGGACCAAATCCCGGACGGCATTTTTTATATCTGCTGCTCTGTTTTTCAATGGGAAGATGCCAGGTGGAAATTCCCTGCACCCTGGGGCTTCACATTCACACATATCTGACAGTCCGCTGTATGTACTTCATTGATCTCCAGTGCGTAGTCAATGAGGATGTCAATATTCTCCTCCTGCTCCTTCACATCAATCTTTGTAGCGGATATCCCCATCTGCATATCCCCAAAGGGCGTGGCATAATAGGTCAGGTTCTTCTTGGTCTCCTCGAAAATCATGTGTGTGTTGGTAAGTCCCTTTTTCTGGACTTCCACGGAACCCTGCATGACTTTGATCATGTTCTTTGTGATTTTGTCATATCCCTCCTGAACTTCCTCGTAGCAGATAAAATGATGGCCGTTCCTGTAATAATAATCTCCCTTTGCCACCACTTCCACTGCTTCCGGCTCGTCGTTGGCATCCATTGCCTGCATCCCTTTAACTGTGATCAGTACATCTTTCGTCATTTTCAATACTCCTCAATATTAATCTGCTTGGTCATCCTCACATCATAAGGCAGGATAGATCCTGCAAACTCCTGGAAGCGCTCCTCCGCATCGCTGACATAGAAGCGGTAAGGAAACTCCTCCTCCTCATGCCCGTCATTCTCTATCCCATGTTCCTTCAAAAGCTCCCGCAGAGCCTGGGCAGTCTCATAGGCAGGATTCACCAGTGTCACGCCGTCACCTGCCACCTGACGCATCAGGGAGCGCAGCAGCGGATAATGGGTGCAGCCCAGGATGAGGGTGTCCACGCCCTGTTCCAGAAGGGGGTTCAGGTATCGTTTTGCCACTTCAACTGTAACTTCATCCTTCAGCCAGCCTTCCTCCACCAGGGGCACCAGCAGAGGGCAGGCCTGGCCTATGACCTGTATCTGGGGATCATATTCATGTATGATGGCAGGATACAGTTCAGATTTCACTGTGCCTCTTGTACCTATCAAACCGATTTTTTTATTCCTGGTGGTCTGTGCAGCCACTTTTGCTCCCGGCTTCACCACACCTATGATAGGAATATCTATCTCCTCCCGTATGGTTTCCAGGGCCATGGCACTGGCTGTGTTGCACGCTACCACAATGGCCTTTACATTCTGGGTCTGCAGAAAACGCACGATCTGACGGGAATATTTCAGCACAATTTCTTTTGACTTGCTTCCATAGGGCACCCTTGCAGTATCCCCAAAGTATACAATCCGCTCACTGGGCAGGTTACGCATGATCTCTCTGGCAACGGTAAGTCCGCCCACGCCGGAATCGAAAACACCGATTGGTGCCTGTTTATTCTGGTTCATATGAAAACCCTCTTAAAATTTTTTCTATTTTAACCGTGTTTCCATTTTACCCTCATTAGGCCCAGAATGCAAGCAGCAACCATTAAAACCACTTAAATCCTATTTTCACCTTATCTCTTTTCTCCGGATCGTTTAAAACAGCCAGAAATTCTTCCTCTGTCAGAACTTCCTTTAAGTCCTCTTTTTTGTCCTCCGAAACCACACCGTGGGACTCATCAATAAAGCAAAGGCTTGGATAGAGGACACACCACCAGTTGTGTCCCTTGGCCTCCCCGATTTTCACATTCAGCGCTTCATATTCTCCTGCCGGAAACGTACAGTCCCCATAAGTCTTGTCCGGAAAATACGTCTTTTCCACGGCAGCTGTGACCGCATAATCATATCCCTCTTCCGCCATCACCTGTCTGGCGGTCTTCTCGATCTCATCTAAATGGGTCAAAACCCCCTCTTTCGTAGCATCCAGGGACCTGTCCTCACCAAGGACTTCCTCCAGATAATCCACAATGCCTGTTTTAACCTGAAGCTTCAGGTTCTGGTCTTCCTCTGTATCACTGTTGGCAACCACATGCAGGCGGAAGATTTCTTTTGCGATCCCCTGCTGCACTTCCCGTTCCAGACGCACCTGTGTCTCCTCTTTTTCCTTCTTCAGTGTATGTATGCGGACAGCCCCGATCAGTACAGTGGCAAGAAGTCCAATGATCGTAGCGGCGATCCATATATTTCTCTGCATTCTTCGTCTCACAGCAAATCCCTCCGTCTTACCCGGTGTGATGGTGCGGAAATGTCCGTATTACCGCACCTCCTGCCGGATTTTTTATTTCTCATTTTTTATTATAGACAGAGTATTGCCGTATCTTCGCAGGCCTATTCCTGATTCAGCATAATTTTATCCTCCAGAGCGCTTACCTCCAAAAGGCCGGGGCGGTCCTCCCCATTGTGCCAGGCATTATATAAGTCCTGCAGGTCTGTCTGCTCTTTTGCCTGACTGTCAGGCCGGTTCTCCACGATACCTGTCAGATAATCCCCCAGGGAATCCATCTCCTGCCCATCCATGCTCATCACATCCCCAAGCTGGCTGCAGGAGAACACGTAGATATTTCCTGCTACTGAGGGCTTGTCTTCCAGATAGTGAAGCAGATTTTTATAGGCTTCCTGGTCGTCAAGCAGACCGTTCCCCAGAAGGAGGACTTTGAGATGTCCGGTATCCAGGTAGTCCTCCTGGCTGTTCTGAAAATCTTTTTCCGCATCCTCCATGGTTTTACCCTGGTAAAAATCTGCTTTTTCTCCGGCTTTCTGGTTCTCACTGTCCTTATTCTGCCCTGTCACCCCTGACAAGTCGGGAAGGCCGTAATAAACCTGATATTCCCCGTCCTGATAATCCACACCCATGGAGAGGGGAAAACTGCGGTTCTCCAGAGCCACCCCGCAGGCGGAAAGACTTAATGCCAGAATGGCAGCCAGGAGCACCGCTTTACTTTTCTTCCTTATCATGATGTTTCCCCCTTCCGTACGCAATCCCTGCCCACAGCGCCAGCAGCAGGAACAGCGGCGCATAAATGTTCTGCAGAACCTCGCGGTACCATTCCAGGGAAATGCCTGCTTTCTCACATCCCAGTGCGCATACCAGAATCCCTCCTGCCAGGTAAGGCGCCCCTTTTTCCATATGCCCCCGCTTTAACAGCTCGTGGTTGTAGAAAAAAATACTGCCCACAGCAAAAAAGATGCAGAACATGACAGCAGCAATGAAAAAGATATCCACACGTTCCAGAAAATCCCCCGGCAGATCCACGCCTGCCATCATGTCAAAAAGTGGGTAGGACTTCTGCACATAGCCCCCTGCTCCGAATGCCCCCTGTAACAGGATCAGGGCTGCGGACAAAATCCCCAGAAGAAGAAACACGGAGCTGTTCAGCGCTTTTCCCGCATTGCCCGGACGGTCCACATTTCCCAGGGTAAAGGGCAGGAAGAATACTGGGAGGAAGGTACAGAACACCCTGTAACATCCCTGGATCACGCCTTTCAGTGACGTATATCCCGTCACTTCCAGATAGGCACCATTGACTCTGGTGACAGACAGCAGAAACATGATGGCCAGCACAAATAAAATGACCGGAAAACAGATCTCCGCCATACGTCCCCTTCGCTCCAGTCCCTGATGGCTTCCCAGATAGCACACCACAGCAGTGATCGTGATGATCACAAAAGGTTTGCTGCTCTCAATGAAGAAACGGCCCGTGATCCTGCTGGTCACAAGAAGCAGGAAGACCCCTGTGATAAAAAGGTATGACAGATGCAGAAGACAGAAAATTTTCCCCGCGTATTTTCCCATATACCGCTCAGGCATTAAATAGCAGGATTTCATACGGATAAAGAATATGCTGGCTGCCAGGAACAAAAATCCCATTAAAAGCAGGGAGAGCACCCCCTGCCGTCCCTCCAGATATGAGGTGACGGGAACGGTGACTAAATAGATGCCCAACTGTCCCAGGACCAACTGCCGAAAAAGCTGTCTGTGGGATATCCTTTGATTGTCAGCGTACATGCTTCTTTCCTCCTTTTGTTTTGAGGCGCACCTGCTGATCTCTTCTGGCATAGAGAGGCCTTCTTGTCATAAATCTGAGCGGTGCCAGGACAACGCCGTCTGATTCACCTCTGTATCCTGCATCTCTCTGCGCGGCAAACGGTGTCAGATAGGGGATGCCAAAGCTTTTGAGGCCTGCCAGATGGCTGATAACAAGATAAAGCCCTAAGAGCATACCAAAGACACCCATGGTACCTCCAAGAAGGATGAAACCGAATTTCAAAAGCCTGAAGGGCGCCGTAAATTCCTCATTTGGGATAGCCAATGTGGCCAATGCGGTCACAGCCACCACGACCACCACAATGGGGCTTACCAGGTTGGCCTCCACAGCCGCCTGGCCGATGATCAGACCGCCCACAATACCGATGGTGCCGCCAAGAGGCCCTGGCGCCCGAACCCCGGCTTCCCGGATACTCTCAAATGCCACCTCCATAAAAAAGACCTCCAGAATCCCCGGAAAGGGCACACCTTTTCTGGCCTCCGCAAAGGAGAGGATCAGGTTGGTGGGAAGTACCTGGGTATGGAAATTCGTCACTGCCAGATAGGTTCCTGAAAAGAGCATGGCAAATGCTGCCGCTATATAGCGGATGATCCTTAAAAAGGATGCCAGCTCAAAATGGTTGTATTCATCCTCGCTCACCTGCAGAAAGTCGTTGAACGCAGCCGGAAGCAGGATTCCCATAGGGGAATTGTCAACAAGCACCAGGACTCTGCCGTTGAGGATCTCCATGGCGCACTTGTCCGGGCGCTCAGATGTCTGGAACTGGGGAAATGGGGACAGCCAGTTTTCCTCAGCCAGATGTTCCACAATGCCGCTGTCCATGACACCGTCAATCTCAAAGCTCTCCAATCGCCGGTCCAGCTCTTCCAACAGTTCCGGGCGCACCAGTTCCTCCATGTAAAGAATCTGCACCAATGTCTGGCTTCTGACACCCAGAGTTTTTTCTTTGACTTTTAACTTGGCATTCCGGATCCTTTTCCGCACAAGAGCGGAGTTGGTTTTGACCACATCTGAAAATCCTTCTTTTGAGCCCCGCAGCACCTTTTCCCTGGATGCCTCCTGCACACCCATGCTGGGATAACCCTTGCTGGATACCTTAATAGAGTGTGGGTAGCCGTCAAAGAAGAAAATGGCATTCCCCGCAAACATGGCTGCCAGAGCTTCTGACATAGTATCCAGGGTTTTAACATCCGAGATTCCCAGACCGTTTTCATCCACAAATTCCAGGATCTCATCCTTTGGCATTTCCCACATATGGTTTACCAGCTTGCCAATGACAGAGTCCTCCAGCATCATGTTGCTGACTGCCACCTCAATATAGACTACCAGGCAGCGTATTTTCTGTTCCTGTCCCAGAATCATGGGACGGATAATAACGTCAGCGCAGTCTTTCAGTGTCTTTCGGATGTAGTCTTCATTTTCCTGTATATGGATGGATATTTCGTCGTTGTTTTTCATTTGGAAGGCCCCTTTCCGCTCTCCTGCCGCTATAGTGTACCTGAAAACAGGATGGATCTGCCGCACAAAAAAAGAGAGACGTATTTTTTTACATCTCTCTTAGAATATCCATTTCTTCTATTATTATACAATGCGTTATTCCGTCACTATCCCCATTCACGCAGCGCAAAATGCAATAAATTGCATTTCCTACTCCAAAGGGCAGAACTATGCATGGCAAAACGTGTTACTGTTAGCAGTAACATTAATCCGGCTCGTTCAGGCTACGGATGATAGCCTTCTGCTGATTATCCACATGGACATAGACATACTTCAGCGCAGACTCCTTGTCCTTTTTCCGCAGAGCTTCGCAGATCGCTCTGTGCTCCTGGGCAAGTGTACGGCGCACAGCGATATCCTTCAGATACTCAATACGGTAACGGTACATCTGTTCCCTTAAATTGCTCAAGAGCTGCACCAGACGGTTATTATTGGTGGCATTATAAATGATATCGTGAAATGCCACGTCCATCTCAGCAAGCTCCGTCAAATCCCCGTTCTCAGTCAGGCTTAAAAATCTATGCTCCACCTTGTCCAGCTCGTCCAACTCCTCCGGAGTGATCCGCTCACAGGCCAGACGGATGGCCAGTTCCTCCATGCCTTTTCTGACCTCCAGCACATCATTTAAGTCACGCTCTGTGATGGATGCCACTTTTGCCCCTTTTCTGGGCGCCATGACTACCAGACCTTCCAGTTCCAGCTTCCGGATCGCCTCGCGGATGGGGGTTCTGCTCACACCCAGTTTCTCGGCCAGGGCAATCTCCATAAGCCGCTCGCCCGGTTTTAAATCTCCTTTAAGGATAGCCCTCCGCAGTGTATTGAAAACCACATCCCGCAGCGGAAGGTATTCATCCATATGCATTTCCAAATCCGTTGTCATCTGTGTCTTCCTCCATTATTGAATACTGTAGTCAAAAAAACGGTTCTGGCGATCTTAGTCTCGCGCAGTGCCTCACAGGCCTGCTCCGCTGCCGCCTTATCATCAAAGAGTCCGAAGACCGTAGGACCGCTGCCGCTCATCATGGCATTGACTGCGCCGTGGTCCTTCATATGTTGTTTGATCTCCTCAATCACAGGGTATGCCGGAATTGTCACGCTCTCAAGAACATTTCCCATATGTTCGGCAATCCTGTTCAAATTATGCCATTGGAGCCCCTCCAGCATTCTGTCTATCTCCGGATGTTCTGCGATCTCCGATGCATCCAGTTTCTCATAGACAAATTTCGTGGACACGCTGACAGGCGGCTTTCCAATGAGCACGTAGCAGTCCGGACAGGGGGGCAGAGCACGCAGCTTCTCTCCGATTCCCTCTGCAAGTGCAGTGCCACGAAGCAGGCAGTACGGAACATCCGCACCGACTTTCACGCTCCGCTCCATAAGCTCCCGCACGGTAAGCCCCAGTCCGAACAATCGGTTCACTCCGATCATGGCGGCGGCGGCATCCGAGCTCCCGCCTGCCATGCCGGCAGCGACCGGTATGAATTTCTGCAGATCCACTGTTATCCCTTTCTTCACTTTGAACTCATCCATCAAAAGCTGCGCTGCTTTATAGACCAGATTGTTCTCGTTGGTAGGGATAAACGGCAGATTTGTAGTAATGGAAATCCCCGGTTCCTCTTTGATATCAATTTCTAACTGGTCATACATGTTAATGGTCTGCATGATCATGCGAACCTCATGATAACCGTCCTCACGTTTTCTGACTACATCCAATCCCAGATTAATTTTCGCCAGTGCCCTTAATCTCATTTTTATCTCCTGTGTTCCCAATTCTGCACCTGAAAGCATGGTTGGTATTCCTTTCTGCCAGATGCAGACATGCTACCGGGTGAATCGTTAAGTTTTTGTAACTGTTCAGCAGGTCTGCGCACAACTGGGCTGACTGTAAGAATGTCCCCGTGAAGGGAAAGCTTTCAACAGCCTGGCAAAAATCCCATCCTCCCAGGCGGTTCTGCATGGATTTCTGCTTGTGGCTGAGAAGATACCGGACAGCTACAAATGTTTATTGTATATTGTATTCGTTTTTATACACTTTATTCTATACGATATACCTCCTTTTTTCAACACCAAAAACATTATGATTCTACTTTCTTCGTCAATATCAGGGTATCATATGGTTTAACCTCGTCACTTTCCAGATTATTGAGCTGCACAATGGTTTCAATTGTAGTATAAAACTTCTTGGCAATGTCCCAAAGTGTATCCTGGGGCTGTACCTGGTATCCCACAATTCCAGGCATACTCTGGAGTTTTTCCCGGTCCAGCTCCCGCTCTTCTATCTCCCGGATGATGCCTGTGTCCGTCTGCTTCAGCACAAGGGCATTCAGGTTCATGACTATTTTCACTTCTATCTCATCACTGTCTATCATTGTGGTGGACAGTTGTTCCAAATCTGTCCGCAGATGATAGGTACAGTTTTTCCCTATTCCCGGAGCTTCCACCACATGGGTGAAGGGGATCATGGCATCCATGGAATAGAAGGGCATATCATCGTCCCCTATAATATAGAGGATTCTCACCTGGACGATGCCTTCCACTTCTATGCCGTTTTCCACAGGATGGGTGTCGTCTACTTTCACATTTCCGTCGCTGTGGCATATTTGAAGGATTTTCCCCTGGTTCTGTTCCATTTTGATGCGGTCCCCCACACGGCATTTGGAATTGTTTTTCACCAGGAGGCTTTCCAGTTTTTTATTTTCGCGGATGGGGACGCATTCTTTTACAGGAGTGTATACGTCCAAAAGCAGGGACATTTCCTCCTCCTCATAGATTTTCATTTCTAATTCCAGGACGGCATCCACACCGATCAGGCGCTCCTCCCCGTCGCTGTCTGTTTTCACCTCCAGTTTGCTCTGGGGCATGGTCACATCTATGTTCGGCACCATATCCACGGTGCAGCCCACGCATTCCAGTTCCTGGTAGAAGGGGACGGAATGCTCCAGCCACTGGAGGGAATTGTTGTCATCATCCCCGCGGTACAGGGCAAATATGAAAAGTTCACCTTTTACGCCTATCTTATCGTTTTCCGCCCGGATGTCCATGCCGCGGACTTCCACGGTGTTCCACAGAAGTTCGTGGATATTTGGCTTGTTGGAAGCAAGGGCAATGTCCTCTTTTACCCGCATGGTATCTTTTTTATGGACCGCGATCCCCATGACGGAGATATCCTTTTTTTTCTGGGAAATGCCTTCAGCGTCCACACCTGCAGGAAGATTGGTCTCCTGCATTTCCTCCACGGACGCGGTGAAGGTTACCAGGGCTTTGATGTTCAGCTTTCTGGAGTTGATAAGCTGGACACTCAGGTCTTCAATGTCCCATTTTACCCGCACTTTGTCACCGTTTTCCAGGCCCTCCAGGTGCATGGTCTCCCCTATGGGAAGGGTGCCGAGAAGACTTTGGATCCTGCGCTCCTCGCTGTCGCTTACATAGAGGAGATAGACCATCAAAGCGCCGGTGAGAAAAGCGTGGCCCTCTGATATCTGTACGTCATCTATGTGGATTTCCCCTTTTTTCTGGATCATGCGGCCTACGTCGGGTTTGATATCCGGCACATTTAAATCTTCGTCAAAGGTAATCTGGCTGACAGCTTCACATTTTGTATGCATCATACGCATCTGTTTTGTTATTAATTCCACAATAAGCCCTCTTTTCTATTCAAAAATTACCGGCTCTTCCCGGTATTTCATTTTTACCACCAGATATGGATAGGATGGCTCGTCTTTTAGGTCTTTGTCCTCCTCCGGCCCTATTAGGGTGGTCTGTAGATGGATCGCATTGTCCCACAGGGACAAGTCCTCAATTTGGATACTGTATCCTCCTGTCTCTTGTTTGCCATAGCCTTTGAGAAGGTATAGGTAGGAACCGTCCTGATATGTAAGCTGGAATTCTGATTCTTTGTTTTCTTCTATCAGTTCCTTGACTTTATCAGGGAAATCCTCTTCCTTCATCACTGTGTACTCTGGCTTGACTCCGTCCTGGGCTTTGACTTTTTCTATGCTGCAGGAGGCCAGGGGGAGGGTCAGGAGGCAGATGAAACATAGTGTTAGGATTAATTTTTTCAATGTTGGGGTGCCGCCTTTGGTTTTTGGTGCTCTTAGCAATAGTGTATGTGGGGCGGGGATGTAATATGACAGGGAATTTTTTTGAAATGGGGGGATAGGGGGGGATGGGGATTACGGGATTTCTTCGAGGGCGGACGGGGGAACAGGGCAGGGCGGGCATAAGTCCCAGGAGTGAAGCGTTCCGCTGGACAGAAGCTAACCTGCTCCCAGTCACTAAGCTGGTCACCAGTGGGTTCCTCGCTAAGTGTCTGGGGCAGGTGGATCTCCTGTCCGCTCCTCTGAAACATCACTCCTGGGACTTATGCCCGCCCTGCCCTGTTCCCCCTGGTTTTGATGAAAGCTCCATGTTTTTGTCCTGATGTGTTGCGTTGGATGGGCTTGGATGTAGCTTTTGGACCTGGCTTTTAGGATGCGGATTTAGTAATGCAGATTTGGGGATGTGGCGTTGAGAATAAAGCTTTTGAAATATAATTATTTTAGGGATACGGATTTGGGGATTCTTCTTGTGTGTGCAGCTTTAGGGGTACGATTTTGGAAATTCAGCTTGTGAATAAAGCTTTAGGAATACGATTTGGGAAATTCAGCTTGTGAGTATAGCTTTAGGAATACATTTTGGAAAACTCTGCTTGTGGGTACAGCTTTAGGAATATATTTTGGAAAACTCTGCTTGTGGGTACAGCTTTAGGAATATATTTTGGAAAACTCTGCTTGTGAGTATAGCTTTAGGAATACATTTTGGAAAACTCTGCTTGTGAGTACAGATTTAGGAATACATTTTGGAAAACTCTGCTTGGTGATGAATACTTTATTGTTTTGGGTTGTGGAATATGTGGCAGATAATTTATTCGTTTGTGTGTTGATTATGTTGCTGTGAAAAAGTCTGCTTGATGGGATTGTCGAGTAGAAGGTAAGATTCTATGGTATAAAGTGCTCTTTGATCTTGGTTGTGGATGTTAAGGGATGAAACAGTTAATGGAAAATTGTGAATTTAGGGAAATAGAGCTGCCGTCGAAGGTGTTTATAGCTGGGTGCAATTGGAATGTGTTGCACGGGTCGCTATATGGGTCTTGCTTCGTGTGGCAGCTCTGGGAATGGATGTTTAAGGGTGTTGTTGGGCGGGGATTAATTGGCTACTATATTTTGCAGCCATACGCCTTTTTTTACTAGTATGAAGCCTATGAGGCATTTCACCATGTCACCCATTTGTACCAGAATGTAGATGGCAACTACTGGAAGTAGTGTGTGGTGGCTTAGGGTGAAGGCTATGGTTACGCTTACGCACCAGATGAACACACTGTCAAACAGGAAGGTAACAATGGTTTTTCCGCCGGACCGCAGGGTGAAGTAGGCGGCGTGGAGGAAGGCGTTTTGGGGCATGAAGACTGCGGTTGCCATGATAAAGTATTTTGCAAGCTCCCTGGCTTCCTGGTTGGTATTGTAGAGCATGGGGAACAGGGGTGCAAGGAGCAGCATGAGCAGCGCAACACCGGTACAGCAGAATACGGAAAATGCGATCATCTTTGTATCTGTGTCCCGGGCTTCTTTCATTTTGCCGGCTCCCAGAAGCTGGCCCACTACAATGGCCACGGAATCTCCAAGAGCTATAAATACAATGTTGAATACATTGTTGATGGTGTTGGCAATGTTCAGGGCCGCAACTACATTAAGTCCCCGGATGGAATAGCATTGTGTCAGCATGGCCATTCCGGCAGCCCAGAGGGCCTCGTTCAGAAGAAGGGGGGTTCCCTTGATCAGAATCTTTTTAGTCAGCAGCGCAGGAACCTTCAAGGTTCTGTACAGACCTTCAATGTATTGGTTTATTTCTTTGTGTTTATGGGTCCAATGGATGACAATGGCTGCCTCCACATATCTGGACAGTACGGTTGCTATGGCTGCACCCTGGACACCCAGCGCCGGAAAACCGAATTTTCCGTATATTAATATGTAGTTAAACACCAGGTTAATGATAACGGCTGTGATTCCGGCCTTCATAGGCACGACTGTCTCCCCACATTCACGCAGAGTACTTGCGTATACCTGAACCATCATAAACGGCGGAAGGCCTGAGAGCATAATGTAAAGGTATTGTTTTCCGTAGGTAAGTGTAGCTGCCAGATTCTCTGCACTGCCCTCACCGTGAAGGTACATGCTGATGAGCTGCTCACCTCCAATGAGGAAAACCATAACAGTTCCTACTGTAAGGATCACTGCCATCCATATTTTATAGCGAAATGTATTGCGGATACCTCCATTGTCCTTCTGCCCGAAATACTGCGCGGTAAAAATCCCCGCCCCTGACACACCTCCGAAGATACAGAGGTTATAAACAAAGATGAGCTGGTTTACAATGGCAGCGCCTGACATCTGCTCTGTGCCAATTCTTCCTACCATGATGTTATCCAGAAGGCTCACGAAATTGGTGATACCGTTCTGTATCATAATAGGAACAGCTATTGCAAGGATCATCTTATAAAAGTTTTTATTACCGATGAATTTTTTCATCACTCCGGTCTTTTGCATTTTTCTCTAAGCCCCCTAAAATCAGCGATATAATACATAACTTACTACAGGAAATCTTCTTTGTAAAGAAAATAATATGGAATATATTGACGATTTTTTGCAGGGTTTTTCGTTAGAATAACAAGAATGTCTGCCTCAAAGGAAAATGGTGTACCTTTTCGCGGTATGCCGGTATATTTTTCGTGTTATATAAGTAAATATGGCTTGCATCCCCTTCGTGTTTTCCGTATAATATAAAGAGTTACAGGTATTGGAAGCGTTGCAGCCACACGGCACATCATAAAATGCTGCGAATGGCATTCCATACCTTTCGGTATAGCAAGTATGCCGCATAATATATAAAATTACCGGCCAGGTATGTGTATAGCATATCTGGTTTCTTATCCAATAACATATACCAAACGGTATAGAAAGGTAAGTGTTATGTTCCGCTTTATTCTTGTATGTATTATAGTTGTAGGATTTCTCATTTTATCCATCCCCATTCTGCTGGCAGAGTGGGTGATCGGCAAATGTAACAAGAGGGCAAAAGATATCAGTTCCCTTCGTATTGTCCAGGCTGTTTTTAGATGTGTCCTTAAAATTACGGGTTCTGATATTCAGTTCATAGGCCATGAAAATGTTCCCAATGACACAGCTGTGCTTTACATAGGAAATCACAGAAGTTTTTTTGATATTCTTTTGACTTATGTCATGTGCCCGGATTTGACCGGATATGTTGCCAAAAAAGAAATGGAGCCAATCCCTCTGCTGTCTAACTGGATGAAATATCTGCATTGTCTGTTTTTGGACAGAAAGGATATCAAAGCCGGTATGAAAACCATTCTGACCGCTATTGACAAAGCGAAAAATGGTATTTCCATCTGTATTTTCCCTGAGGGAACCAGAAATAAAAATGAAAGTGAACTGGAGATGCTGCCCTTCCATGAAGGGAGCTTTAAGATTGCTACAAAATCGGGCTGTCCTATTATTCCCATTGCGATCACCAATTCGGCTGAGATTTTTGAGGCACATTTTCCAAAGATCAAACCGGCTAAAGTAATTGTGGAATACGGAAAACCGATTTATCCGGACCAGCTGTCAAAGGAAGATAGGAAACGTCTGGGAGTATATACACAGGAAACTATTTTGCATATGCTGAAGGAACACAGAGAAAACTTCTGAAATTAAATTTTATAGTTTATGCTGCCGTTTATCGTAAAAAACGCTGTTTCGGTTATTCTATTATTATAGAAGGAATACCGGGGCGGCGTTTCTGAATTTTAACAGAAGGAAAATACCGTAAAAGAGAGGGACAAAGGAATTATGAAGAAAAAATCATACAATATGCTGACAGATCCGCCAGGGCGTTCACTGCTGCTTTTTGCTCTTCCTATGATTTTCGGGAATCTTTTTCAGCAGTTTTATAATATTGCGGATTCTGTGATCGTAGGTAATTTCGTAGGGGAACAGGCGCTTGCCGCTGTTGGGGCTTCTTATGCGATCACGAATGTATTTATTGCCATTGCCATCGGCGGAGGAATCGGAAGTTCTGTGATCATTTCCCAATGCCTTGGCGCAGGGCAGAAAGGTAAAATGAAAACAGCTGTTTTCACCACATTGATCAACTTTTTTGTGGTGAGTATTTGTCTGGGGGCTCTGGGGCTTTTCCTGAATCATAGGATTCTGGGGTGGGTAAATACGCCCCTAGAGGTGTTTTCAGATGCAGCGCTTTATCTGGCTATTTATTTTGCCGGGCTGCCGTTTTTGTTTATGTATAATGTGGAGGCATCTATTTTCAATGCACTGGGGGATTCCAGGACGCCGCTTTATCTGCTGATATTTTCCTCTCTTTTGAATATTTTTTTAGATATGCTATTTGTCATCCAGTTTCAGCTAGGGGTGGGAGGGGTTGCAGTGGGAACGCTGATTGCCCAGGGAGTGTCCGCTGTTATATCGTTTGGGCTGCTTCTGAGAAAATTGAAGAAGTATGAAACAGATGAGCCTTGTCGGCTGTACGACGTGGGGCTGATGGTTTCCATGGTGCGGATCGCAGTTCCTTCCATTATACAGCAGTCCATCGTGCAGATTGGAATCCTGCTGGTCCAGTCCGTAGTAAACAGCTTCGGGGCTTCCTTGCTGGCGGGTTATTCTGCGGGAATGCGGATTGAATCCATCAGTATTGTGCCTATGCTGGCAATGGGAAACGCCATGTCCACATTTACGGCCCAAAATGTCGGTGCAGGACAATTGGAACGGGTGAAGAAGGGATATCGGATGTGCTATGCGGCGGTTCTGAGCGCCGGGGCGTTTCTATGTGTTCTTTATCAGTTGTTTGGGAATGTGTTTGTCTCAGCATTTTTAGATGCCGGAAATGGAAGTGCCGCTTTTCAGACAGGGCTTGATTATGTGAAATTCCTTTCGTTCTTTTACGCTTTGATTGGACTGAAAGCCTCCACGGACGGGCTGCTGCGGGGGGCCGGAGATGTGAAAGCATTTACAGTGGCTAATCTGGTGAATCTGTCTATTCGGGTGATCGTGACTAATGTGTTCGCGCCGGTGTATGGGATTCAGGTTGCGTGGATGGCTGTGCCTATGGGGTGGGCGGCTAATTATGTGATATCGTTTGGGTGGTATTTGACGGGAAGGTGGAAATGGAAATGGGAAAAGGTTACTAATATAGATTAAATGAAATATCATGGTCAATTTACCCTTTCAAGGCAACTAGGAATCGGGTAGGAGGTAATTAATTATTATATTTACCGTCCTCCCACACCACCGCGAAGTGGTGACACGGCTTATATGATATGCTCCGTCTATTTAGACAATTTCAATCCACACCACCGCGAAGGTGGTGACTTCTTCTCTTCGGCGGTTAGAATATTAATATTACATTTCAATCCACACCACCGCGAAGGTGGTGACGGATGAGGCAGAAGAGAGGGCGCTTGACCTGCAGATTTCAATCCACACCGCCGCGAAGGTGGTGACATCAATCCGGCGAAGTTAAAGCCACATGAAGGTGATTTCAATCCACACCGCCGCGAAGGTGGTGACCCATCGGCGGAGTGGGCTATTCTCCGCTTCCCAGATTTCAATCCACACCGCCGCGAAGGTGGTGACACACATACAGCGGATATGATGGCAGCGTATATCCTATTTCAATCCACACCGCCGCGAAGGTGGTGACCGCGCTGCATTGTTTCAGGTAGGGCAAACAGTAGATTTCAATCCACACCGCCGCGAAGGTGGTGACCCTTTTTCCCCTTCATACCGGGCCTATCGCTGGTATTTCAATCCACACCGCCGCGAAGGTGGTGACTTTTCCCATTTTCCAATCGCTTAATGATGATTGGATTTCAATCCACACCGCCGCGAAGGTGGTGACACCAAAAACCACCAAATCTAGCACTACATATTTGTGCAACTTCCTCAAATTTCAATCATATTTTATCATCCAATCCCAATTAGCCCCATATACCATCCCCATATCCACCCATCCTATCTCTAAAACCCGGTGCGAATCCCCCAGGGTTTTTCTGTTCACTTCATATTCGCACTAGAAAATCAAAGTTGAATCAGCTGCCGTTCCTCTATCTACCCCCATATGCTCAACTTTTGTTTTATAATTATTTCCCAGATAATAAAATCTCAGGCTGTCAACTTCTTTATCAATAATATCTTCCAGCACAGCTTTCAATGAAACACACTGGGTATTGTCAAGGATGCATTCAAAAACAGAGTTTTGTACCCGCCTTCCGTAATTCACACACTGTTTGGCAACTTTTCTAAGGCGTCTTTTCCCGGCGTCTGTCTCTGTATTCACATCATAGGTAATCAATACTAACATCACTTCACCTACTTCCAAAAAAATGGTGGGTATTCATCCAAATCGCCTCTTAAATAACGAGCCAGAAGCATTGCCTGCGCAAATGGTATGGTTCCCCACTCCACTTTCTCTCCTAAATATGGATGGGTGATGACATCTTTCTTTTTATTCTGCCACTCTGTCAGCAGCTGCTTCCTGCATTTGTCACTGATCAATACTGCCCCGTCCTCTTTAACAGAAAAATCCTTTTTGCTGACCATTTTTTTATTGATCATTGTCAGAACAAACCGATCCACCAAGACAGGCCGCAGCTCTTCCATCATGTCAAGTGCCAATGAAACTCTGCCGGGCCTGTCTGTATGCATAAACCCTACATATGGGTCCAGTCCTACGCTTTCTAATGCTGAGGCATACATATTTGTAAGCAAGGTATAAAAAAACGAGAGCATGGCATTTACATTATCTAACGGCGGTCTTCTGTTTCTTCCGTCAAATTTAAAATCTTTTTTCTGCTGCAGGATAAGCTGGTCAAATACACGGAAATAAACACTTGCCGCTTCCCCCTCATATCCTCGCAGCTGCTCCATATTTGTGCAGCCTTTAACCTGTTTTAAAGACTGCTGCAAATATCCTGATGCACGCTTTAGCTCCTCCGTATCAATCTGAAGACCATGGTCCCTCACAGCCCTCTCAAGAACCCACCGGGAATTATAAATTTTCCCCAGTATACAGTTGCGTGCGATCATAAGGCTTGTTTCATCCTCCCCGGATACCCTATACTGCTTCTTCCTTAAAATAACATTTCCACGCACATTCCCTGTCACTCTTGCCAGAAACCTGCCCTGGGGCGTCATAAAGCACAACGAAATATCCCGCTCCGCGCAGGCTCCCATCAATGCCGGACTCACCCCTCTGTATCCAAAGGAAACAATCGCTTCTAAATTATGCAGCGGTACCCTTCCTAATTCCTTGTCCTTATCCAGCACCACTACATTTTCACCATCCAGAGATAAATAACCATCTGGGGAGGTGACATATAAGGTGTTCAATAGTTTCTTGATTTACTGTCCTCCTCTCCAATTGCATCATGAATATATTCCCTAACTGAAGATGCCTTTCCCAGTTTCGGCAGACATATATCCTTGAGAGAACATGCATTACATCCCTTTGACCATTTAACACGAGGAGTATATTTTTTATTGAAAAGCTGATGCATTTCTGCAAATATATCCTTCACCTGTGTCTTTAAATCTTCCGAAAATCCAACACGTTCCCGCCTCTTCACCTCTCCGTAAAAAATAGCTCCCTCCGCAATCGTACATGATAACATCTCTTCCAGGCACATAGCCTGAGCTGTCAATTGCAGAATATCAATTTGGGTATCTTTCGGCCTGCCTCTCTTGTACTCAACAGGATAAACCTGAAAAGTCCCACGGTGCCCATGCAGGGAGATTCCATCTTCTGCTCTCCTGAACTCCACAATATCACATACACCGCTGACTCCCATCTCCCTTGAATGCACAGGCATTCCTCTGCTGATTATCACATCATCTCTTTTCTCCGAAGAATATGTGTCATGTGCCTTCTTATGAAGCAGTTCCCCTTCCACAGTACGCACGTTTTCCTGCCATTGCTGCTCAATATGTATCAAGGCCCACTGTCTTCTGCAAAAGGCAAAATGCTGGATGCCTGAAAGCATCAGAAAATCCTCTTCCTTATATTCCATCATATTTTCCTTGAAATCTCCACGGTTTCCGGAATCATATCCGAATGGATCTCGACCTGATAATCCTGATATTTCCTGGGATAGATCACATCTTCAAGTTTCTTTACCTTAACCGCATCAAACAATTTATAGGCCGGACAATCGCCAAATTCTTTGCTGTGTTTGAAAACAACCAACTCTCTGACAGCCATTTTTCCCCTGGCAGCAGAATGGTCAATCTCAAACATATTGATAATGGCCTCCCATAAAAGATCCAGATCGTCCTCTGTAAATCCAGTCACTTTCCTTGCCAGATTTGCCGATATATATCCTTCCATTCTATAAAGTGCATATGGAATAATGTTCTTTCTTCCCATCTCTGTACTTTTATTTTCCGCATCCTTCTCTGTGGTAATGGCAACACGGGTTATTGTCACTTCCTGGCTCACCACCGGATCAATACTTCTGGCAAATCCCAGCTGAACAGGGCCTCTGACCTGTCCGCAGTTAAGGGCAGCTTTCACAAACGTAGTCATAACAGCTCCGAATGTTCGGATATCAAAAAAGTTTCCGCACATAAAATCACGAATCTTCCTATCCACGTCCGGATCTTTTTTCTTTAACTCTTTAATTTCCTTTTCGTTGGTTTTCAAATATTCATATGCTGTATTATCGCTCCGGTTCAGAGGCACATCTTCTTTTATATAGATTTTGTAACCCTCTTCATCCTCTTTTACTGCTTCCACATAATTTCTTATTTTTCTTTTAATACATACGTCTGTGACAATCCCGTATCCGCTTTCCGGATCTATACGGGGCAGATTTCCAGCATCGGGATCTCCGTTTGGATTCCCATTTTCTACATCAAATAAAATCACAAACTCATACCTGTTTTTAATTACCTCTGACATCCTGCTCTTCCTCCTTAACCTTTTTCTCGTATCGTTTTTGGTTCTGGTGATAATACCCCAGTATGAACATCCCCTGTTCTTCCAGTGAAAGTCTTCTTGGACAGGGAACCATCTGCCCTTCCGTTACCGGTATTCTGTCCTGAAGTTCACCTAAAAGCTTTTCAAAATAAACCACTTTGCCTCGGTTTGAAATTTTACGGATATGACTGTTCTTCAACTTAAACAGCACCGGAAAAATGGCTGCGGGGGTGGCACAGGCTGAATTAAAGTATTTGTCCTTTATTGTTGTATTAATTCCCGGATTTGCCTCCTCCTGGATGGCTTCCAGCACTGCAAATTCCCGTCCCAAAGTGTATGCTACATTTCTGCTGTCCTCATTCAGACTCACTGTTATCTCCTCCTTTTTATCATAGCCGTTGCGAATCAGATACGCTTTGATAATCGCTGCTCTTCCCTTTGTTATTTTCCGGATATGGCTGTCTTTATCATCCTGCTCCGCTCTGATCCTCCCCATCACTCCCAGAAAAAGAGATGCCGGATACTGTCCTCCGGAAATAACTGCCCGGTATACGCTCCCCGCCATATTCGATACCGGCTTTTTGTCCCTGGACTTTTTATTCACCGTTTCCTGAAGCATACGCCAGATTCCCATATACCGCATTTCATCAGCAGCCGGTCTCACGATCCCCATTCTGTCATAATGTTCCTTTAAATGCCTGAGAACATTTCCAAAACTGTCCTGATAGAAAAAGCGCACCGCAATCCTGGCGGCGTTAGGTGCCAATCCCAATATGTAGAATTTCTGTTCCAAAGACAGGCTTTCTTCCACCTCGTCAACTGCGGTCGGCTTCCCTGCCTCCAGGCTTCTAAACACGCCGTCAATGATATCCTGATTATCTACAGACGGTTCCACAGCACCGCCAAATAAATTCTGATATTTCTCATTCCCATCCTCTGCCCAATATACAACTGTCGTATCACCAATCTGGCTGGTATGTGACCTGTCTGCCAGCAGATGATTCAGAGCTGTAGTATAGGCATATGCCGCATAAGTTCCTACCGGTGCATTATAGCTTTGTTCTTTTCCGTATGATTCAAATGCCGGTGCATTAAAAGACACGAGAGCCGCCCCGCTTGACTGTGCACCGGGCACTCCCTTGATCAGTCCATGGATTCTGGATATTTCTGTTTTTTGCCCTGTGACAAGGCATATACCTTCGTTTTCCCATTCCGCATTACCTCTGCAGTTTTCCCAGGCTTCTCTTATCTCATGTTCATCCTGGGCCCAGTCACCGTTCACACAGAAAATCAGATTTCCTCCGGAAATTATTTCATCCAGACTATCTTTTATGGCAGCATGCTCCGCAGCACTGTCCGGATTCCAGGATCCAAAGAAACTGCGCACCGCCCTGGCGGTGGTTCCTTCTATACCTTCCAGAATTTCCAGATGTTTGTTTTTAGCTGCAGCAAAGCATTCTTTTGAACGCTTAGGTTTTCCTTTATTATCAATCCCCAGGAAATACCCCGAGTTATCACACAAGAAATTTGCTGATACACCGGAGGAGCGGGTCACCATTTCCGGGACTTCCATCTGCCGGGGCTCCATAACTGTTTTCTTTCCTCTTTGTTTTTCAATCTTCAGAGGGATCACGTCTAAGAGATCACCTGTCTCAGAGATATCCAGTGCGAAAGATATTTTTGCTTTACACCAGCCGGGCCTGGTTATCTTTCCTTTCTTCTCCAAAGCCTCATAATATTCCACCAATGACTGCAGGATCATCTGACCACCTCACAATCCCGTACATCCAGTACCCCATTTTTCATGACTGCCCGGAAAAACATGGGTGTGATATTTTCCGGATCGGAATAATCAAAATCATACAACATATATCCCAAATCCTTTACACAATCCGGATAGGCAGTCACTACCTCCTCCTGCTCATACATTTCAAAATTAGCAGGAAATTCCCTGCATCCAAAATACGGCATATGAAAACACTGGCCTCTGCGCAGCCGTCTCACAATAATATCCTTAAATTTACCGCAGTTATCCGTCCGGTTTGCCTGTTCTGTCATCTCAAAATGTGCCTCTATCACATACTCAACATCCCGCAGCAAGATAGCGGCCCTCTGCACAATTTCCTCTCTGGCACTCAGATACAGCGGCTTATTCCCTCCATTTATAACGCTTAATGCATTTCCTGCCTGTAATTTACTTTTGACCTCATTGCGCCTGATACTGGTAAACTGTATCGGCTTCCTGATATAAATCCTATCAACTACCCAGCGTAATCCCGGGTGCCAGTAGATCGCTTCCAAAATCCCCCGTGCTGCCGACGGCGGGATCACATCATAGCTGCAGCGCTCCACTTTCATCTCAGGCCGTGAAAACAGTGCTCTGTCCCCCCAAACCCTTACGCGTACACCATGGCTCATTCTTCTCCTCCTCCCGCTTTTGCTGCCTTCCATGTAAAAACACTTACCACAATAATGCATCTCCCCTCTCTGCCCTGACCGTCAGGCCTCTGTCATCGGTATAAAGTTCTTTGTCACGCAGTACATAAAAATCTGTATCTATATTTGTACACAGGGCATCCAGCATACCTGCCCCGTCCAGATTTTTAAAATCATTTTCATATATACTTACACAATACTGTCCCGCAGTCCTGAACAGCTCTCTGGAATGCTCTCCCCTTCTCAGGCGTTCCACAAGCTCCATTGCCTCCGGTTCTTTATCAACAAGGATTGTTTTTGTCTGTGACTCAATTATGTGAAATTCTTTTGCTGTGGCTGCAAAAGGGAAGTTAAAAGAAGGAATCCCCTTCTCAAAACTCTCTACAATATTCTTTATATCCAGACTTTCTCCCCGAAAGTGATAAAGCCTTTGAAAATATTCGTGGACCGCCTCTGGCGACGTGATATCCTCATATTTTTTTGTGATTTGTTTTGCAACAGATATAGGCAGCTTCAATTGTCTCGGAATGTGAATATCTTCGCTCTGCTCCAAACTAAAAATTATAGTCTCACTCTCATCTTTCTCCCGATTCCCTTCCCGATTACACCGTCCTGCTGCCTGAATGACAGAATCAATTCCAGCCAACTCCCGAAACACAGATGCAAAATCAAAATCAACGCCTGCTTCCACCAAACTTGTCGCGATCAGTTTACATGGCCTGCCATGTTTAAGATTCCTTGTTATCCTGTCTAAAATATATCTTCGGTGCTTTGGATACATGTAAGTTGACAGGTGATATATTTTTTCTCCCTTTAAGGATTCATACACTCTCTGGACTCGTTTCCTGCTGTTTAATATACAGAGTACCTGCTGCTTTCCTTCCAGTTCAGAAATCAGGGTTTCCTCCGAAATCTCACCAATATTCTTCACTTTCGTCCTTTTAAAAAAATCATATTGCCCCTTCACATCCGGACATATCTCTTCCGCCTTTATGAATTCCGGAAAAAACGGTTTCAGCGCAGGCTGTGTCGCGGTACATAAGACTACGGAACAATGATAGTTATATATCAATTCACTGATAGCTTGGATACACGGCCTGAGATAATTCACCGGCAGCATCTGTGCTTCATCAAAGATTATCACACTCTTGGAAATATTGTGTATTTTACGGCATTTGGATGTCTTATTGGCAAACAAGGACTCAAAAAACTGGACATTCGTGGTTACAATAACCGGTTTGTCCCAGTTTTCCGCTGCAAGCTGCATATCTTCAAGTTCCTCATCATTGTCACAGACTACATTACAATGATTTTCCAGCACATTATTTTTCCCCAGAATATCCTTAAATACCTGTGCGTTCTGCTCGATTATGGACGTAAACGGAATCACATAAATGATACGTTCTAAATGATGTTCTTTGGCATGCTGCAGGGCAAAGGTCAAACTCGAGACGGTCTTTCCTCCACCTGTAGGCATGGTGAGCTGATAAAGTCCCTGTTGCTCTATTCCCTTTTCCAAACATGCACGCAGTATGGCAGAGCGTCTTCCGTTTACTGTATCCTTATCATAATTTATCAGCCAGGAGGCTATATGCTTATATAGCCTGTCAAACAGTTGTTCTATAGAATCGTAATTCCCTCTGGAAATCTTCCCCTGCTTCATGAATCGCTCGGTATCCAGATAGTCCGCATCTACCAGGCAGGAAAAGAGCATGCGGATAAAAAAGGCCGCACTAAACCCACCTTTTCCTATCGGCTTCAACGGTGCATCCGGAAATGCCGGTATCTCAATCTCTGTCTTAAAGGCCTGATAATCTTTCAGTTCCTTTTTCATTCTTCCATAAAATGTTGCGGGTTCTGCAGGTGAACCGCCGTCAGGCAGACCTGAATGATGTCCTGCCACACAATATGCCTGCATGACATTACCATTGCGGAATAATTCCTGTGCCCCTGCAGTTGCATGATCTACTTTAGGACCTCCGTGCAGACGCTGCTGGAATTCCATAGAATATTTTCCGATATCATGCACTGATCCACAGCCATCTCCCCATTCCCCACAGTCAAAACAAGCAGCGAACATACCGCCCAGCTTTGCAACTTCTTTCGCATGTTCTATGATGGATTGTTCTCTTAATTTATCTTCACTTATATGGGCTAAATACATTTTTTTTCTCGATTTTTTCCCTCGGTTTTTATCACTGGGATACATTCCCATTATACACGATATATACATATTGCACAACATTTATTGTGAGTTATATATATATCACATCATTTTTACTATATTTACCTAATACGATCTCAGGGTTAAATATGAGACAGCCTATCGTTGCTATTGGGATGGTAAAACGATAAGAAGTGGCAGATTGATATTCTAAATGATTTCGGAAGCCCGCAGAGAAATAAAAAAAGAAAGCATAAGCCAGATAATAAAAATCTACTGCCGGGGAAATCACCATACGAAAGGAGAACTCTGTCCAGATTGAAAAAGATTTGAGGAATATGCCTGAAGCTGCCGTTTCATCCGGCTTTTTGCTTTTAGCCCGCTTATATAGATTTTAAACCAGGTTGATATTTAGAAAATCTATTTTATTTTTAAGTCTGAACATCACGCTGTCAACTTTTCAAGAAAACAAATCACGTTCCAGCATAGTCTGCACACGGTGATCCGTCTATTCCCGGTACGCTTTCCTTTGCTAATTCGTTATAACAGTAGCATGTAACAGTATTAAATGGTATACTGAAACAAAAAATAAAAGGATATGTGATCATGGCAGCTCATATAAGTCATGTAAGGAACTCTACCCTATCCCCACGAAAATGGATCACAACAAATCATAGTCAAAAATTTACGTCTTATTATACCAAGGAGAAAACCATATGGCTGAAAAATTGATAGTAAAAAATCTGGTAAAAGAATATGAGGGAGAACAAGTCTTAAAATCCCTATCATTTGTAGTGAAAGAAGGAGAATTTCTTAGTGTTCTGGGCCCCAGTGGGTGCGGTAAGACAACATTATTAAGAATACTCATTGGTCTGGAATCGCAGACAGGAGGGAAAATACTGCTGGACGGAAAAGATATAAGTAAACTTCCTGCCTCCCAAAGAGGGATGGGCATCATCTTTCAAAATTATGCTTTATTCCCCAATATGACCGTATTGGAAAATGTGGAATATGCCCTTAAGATCAGGCCTGAAACAAAAACAGACGCCACACAGCGCGCCAAGCGGACACTGGATATGATAGGCATGAGTGACCAGTTAAAAAAAAGGCCGCATCATCTCTCCGGAGGCCAGCAGCAAAGGGTGGCGATTGCCCGCACTCTGGCCTTAAACCCATCTATTGTTCTGCTCGATGAACCCATCAGTGCGCTGGATGTTGAAAATAAAGAGATTATGAAGCGGGAACTGAAGGATATCCAGAAAAAATTCCATTCTACCATGATATATATTACCCATGACCAGGAGGAAGCATTTTTTCTGTCTGACAGGATCATGGTGATGAGCACCGGAACCATTGAACAATTGGCTACCCCTCTGGAAATATACAATGATCCCGCCAATGAATACATTCAAAGCTTTGTGGTAAGCCATTTAAACCAAAAATACGAGTCACTGTCAAAATGTATCGGCAGATTATAGGACGGAGGAAGTATGAAAAACAAAACCTTTCACGGCCTGAAACTTGTTGTGGCCATATTTTTAATATTACATGTTATATGCCCTATCATTGCTCTGGCAGCCCATATTTCAATTGGAGATATCAGCGAGGTTATATCCAGTGCGCAGTTTGGGCCAATGTTGTGGAATTCTTTTATTTCATCTCTCGTGACAACTATTGTATCTGTATGTCTGGCATTATTGCTGGCTTGGTGTGTCAACAGGACAAGGATCCGGCATAAAGGTGTGTGGTCGGTTATTTTTACACTGCCTATGCTGATCCCCTCTATTTCTCATGGTATGGGATTGACATTGTTGTTCGGGGACAATGGTTTTTTCACTAATTTAACAGGGATAAACATTCACCTGTATGGATTGACAGGTATCGTGATCGGGGCAACGCTGTATTCCTGCCCCATGGCATTTCTGATGCTGACAGATATCTTTCAGTATGAAGATTTCACTGTATATGAGATCGCGGATGTGCTGGGATTATCAAAAAAACAGCAGTTACAGGCCATTACCCTATCCAATCTAAAAAAACCGCTGATCTCTGCTTTCTTTGCTGTGTTTACCGTGGTATTTACGGATTATGGTGTGCCGTTGATCGTGGGCGGCAAAATGATGACGCTTCCTGTATATATGTACCGGGAAGTCATTGGGCTGCTTGATTATTCAAAGGGGGGAATTATCGGCGTCATTCTGTTGATTCCTGCAGTCATTGCATTTATCATTGACTTGATGAACAAGGGCACAGGCACAAGCAGTACTATTACCAAGCCCTATGTGATCAGGAAAAACAAGAAACGCGACATTTTTGCCAGAATTGTATGTGCCGTGACACTTGTCTTGATCAGCCTGCCTATTGTAACGTTTATTATTTTGAGTTTTGTAAAGCAGTATCCGATTGATTTCAGTTTTACGCTTGATAATATAACGGAGTCCATGGATCTGGGGATTGGAGGGTATCTGCTGAATTCCCTGTTTATGGGGCTGACAACGGCTTTAGCAGGTACATTAGTTACATATTATGCGGCGTACGTTACTGCGCGTTCAGGGAAGAAATTTTCTTCCATGGCTATCCATTTGATTTCCTTGGTGTCCTTATCGTTTCCGGGTATTGTTTTGGGCTTGTCTTATGTGCTGTTTTTCCAGGGGAGCTTTGTTTATGGGACAATTGCCATATTGATCACTGTGAATATCACTCACTTTTTTGCGTCACCTTATTTACTGGCTTATAATTCACTATCCAAATTCAACGGTAATCTGGAGGATGTTGCATACTCTCTGGGAATTTCTAAAATGAGGATGCTGATGGATGTGTACATGCCCTGCACGAGAGGGACGGTTTTAGAAATGTTCAGCTATATATTTGTGAACTGTATGGTGACGATCTCGGCTATTTCCTTCCTGGCAAATTTCAGGAATATGCCTCTGGCCCTTCTGATCCCCCAGTTTGATTCTCAGTCAATGATTGAACCCATTGCATTTATTTCTATCTTGATCCTGCTGATCAATGTTGCGGCAAAGGGTGTGATCTATTTCCTGAAATTGTATTTTTTAAGGAAGGAGAATTAGAAGATGAAGAAGATATTGGCAGGATTATTGGTTGTTATTGCCGCATTGTATTTGGTCATAAATAAACAGGACAGTAATACACTGGTGATCTATTCCGCACTGGAACAGTATAGAAATGATGATCTGAAGGCTCATCTGGCAGATGAATTTCCGGGGTTAAATGTGCAGATCATGTACATGCCTACAGCTAAGGTGGCTGCTAAGGTGCAGACGGAAAAAGAAAGCTCTGATGCAGATATTGTGCTGGGGATCGAGACCGGATATATGGAAAAAATGAAGGATGCTTTGGCTGATGTTGTGGAATATTCGCGTTTGGATTATATAGACGGTATGCTGCCGGAGCATGGGAAGTATCTAATATGGGAAAGCTATGGCGGAGGTTTTGCGGTGAATACGGAAATCCTAGATAAGTATGGGATTGATGAGCCGAAGACGTATGAAGATTTGCTGAAACCGGAGTTTAAGAATAGAATCTCCATCCAGAATCCCAAATCTAGTTCTACAGGATATAATTTTTATCTGAATCTGAGGAATGTGTGGGGGGAGGAAAAAGCGTTAGATTATTTTGACAAACTCAATGAGAATGTAAAACAATACTCTGAGTCGGGGTCCGGTCCGGTGAAATTATTGATTCAGGGGGAGTGTGCTGTGGGTACTGCCCTCACATATCAGGTAGTTACAGAGATCAATAATGGGAATCCCTTAAAGATGATCTATCCGGAATCGGGGTCACCATATTCGTTAGATGGAGTCAGTATTGTGAAGGGGAAGGATGACAAGCAGGATGTTAAAGATGTGTTCGCTTATCTGGTGAATGACTATCTTGTTTATGATAAGGACCATTATAATCCCGGGAGGATATTGGAAGGACAAAAGAGCAGAATGAAGAATTATCCCGAGAATATTAAGTATGCGGATATGACGGGGATTGATGATCTTGAACTTCGGGATGAACTTCTTGGGAAATGGAAATATTAAGGGATATTGGGTGCAGCCCGGGCTGCCTTGGGGGGCCTGCACGTGCGTACATAATGGTGTAAAAGCACGTGTGCCTCTCACCCCTTTTTGCAGAATCCATAACTATTTAACCATTCAATACTTTCCTACAACATTCACTGCTACAAGCAATAGGCTATGTTTTAGTGCCTTCAGCCCTTATAACATCTCCTTGTATGATAGTGTACTGTATTGATTTGGTGGGTTATTGGTTTAGTGGATTATTGGTTTGCAGCTTATTGGTTTAATGGCTTATTGGTTGGAAGCTTGTTGGTTTGATGGCTTATTGGTTTGATGGCTTATTGGTTTGGCAGCTCCTTAATTCAATCATTTGCTGCTATTTTAATTTAATGCAGTAATTGAGCCGACAGTCTATTTTTTTCGTTTTAGAACCATACTCATTATTATGCATCCAGCCATACAGCCAAGACTGTTATGGACTATATCATCCCATTCAAATAATCCCCTGCAGAATATTAATTGGAAAGTTTCGATCATACCTGAAACAAGAACGCCGGCCAGCAGTCCCTTCCACCAGCTTAGCCTGCGGTTAAATGTTACCGGAAGCAATAGGCCCATGGGGAATAGTAGTATACAGTTTAGCAGGTTTTCTTTCATCAGTTCCAGACTGTGGTTCAGGAAGACTGCTTTCCAGGACCAGAATAGTTCCAGATTGTATTTCCGTTCCATTGGCATACGGGTGAATACTGTGGAACCGAATACGATGCCGAGGAAAAGAAGAAGGATCATGCCTGATATGGCCTGCGATAGTTTTATTTTTTTGTTGTACAGTAAATATAGTGCTGTCAGTAATGCGATGGTATATAGTATAGAAAAACCGATAACTTCACGGACTGTCCATACTCTGTTGTGGGTGATGAAAATTTGATATAAGTCCAATGTGGTATTTTGCTCTCTTTCATTGATTTATTATTTCTTATTATCAGGTTACCACTTAAATTATATGCAGGCAAGTAATTCCGCCTGTTTTCTGATCCTTTTGATCCGCGCTCATTATTTTGATAGCCAAAATGGCCAATCATTTCTCCTTAAAGCATGGCTTCAAACATAGGTCCAAATATATCTTTTAGGGTACTCTGCATATCCTCTACAGATTTAGGCTGGTACTGCCCCAAAATGGGTTCCTGCCAGTTTTCCATTGGATTTCAGATCTTTCTTTTTCCTAGCCACAGTTGATGTGTTTATCCTTACTGTCATTTAGTATTTTCCTTCCTAAATATTAACACATCCTCTTGATAGAAATAAAGTGCATAAGTTGTCTATTCAACTTACACACTTTATTTTACACTCCCTAAATTACCGCCCATCTTGCAATCCTATGCCCTCCACATAGCCACTTAAAGTTCAATCTAAGTATTATTGGCAAAACCCCAAATTCATACATAGTAATACTCCTAATATGTAATAAAACGTAATATAACCCCATATCCTTCACAATAATCTTGTCTTTACAAGAGATACTCTTGCATTACTGCTACGTTCTCTAACTGCATTCCTGTAATCCGGTTATAAACCCTATCAATCTCTTTTTGCAGTTTAATTGAATAATTGTTCTTAGCCCATTTTTCAATCGGATAAACAATAACTTTATGAGTATCGTCTTCTGCAATTCTTAAAATAGAAAATGTAACCTTTACTATTTTTTTACTGTGTTCATCTATGTATACATGTAATGCCATAGAATATTCTGGTAAACTATCATGAACAATATAATCTGCACTCACAGACAAATTAAAACTTCCTAATGAATACGCCGCAATACACTTTTCTAATACACGCGCCTTATGTATTACATGAGGATGGTTTCCAACAATTATATCAACGCCATTTTTTCTTAAAAAATCGACTATAAACTCTGAATACTCTCCTGGCACCTCATTAAATTGTCCTCCTATGTGTGGACATACTACAACTACATCCGCTTTTTCTTTAGCCCTGGTAATATCGCTTTTTACCATTTCCAAATAATTGTTCTCTATGTCTCCATACTGTATTTTATCTGTATATGGCTTAAAATAGGCAATACCAAGACGCAACTTAGTTCTGTTGATTAAACGGTTTATTATTCTTTTTTGTCTAGCTGTAAGGTGAGATAGTAAAAAACCCTTAAATCCTTTTTGATGCTTTGTATTATCTATTTGCTGCCTTAAAATCCCAACTAAATAATCATTATCATTGTCTAACACAACGCCTGTATTAGCCTCGTTAGTTCCATAGGTATATGATAGAACTGCCATTTTTAGATTGCCCATAGAAATAACTTTAATATTATCTCTATCAATTTGACTGGTATAAGTTCCAGAATGCTCTATACCACTTTCATCCAAAACAGCCAACGTTCTTTTCAAACCGGTTATCCCTTGATCCAGACAATGATTGTTTGCAGTTGTCACACAATTAATGCCGCCATCTTTTATTGCCTCAATCAACTGATCGGGTGAATTATATAATAAAAATTCATTTTTAAAATCATTACTGCTTCCGGCACAAACCGTTTCAAGGTTAGCAATCACATAATCTGATTGAGCTAGAAAAGGTTTTACTTCTGAAAATACTTCTTTAAAATTGTATTTCCCTTCAGCTGATCGGGAACTTTCCAACAGAGGCCGATCACATGTTATATCACCCAAAAACGTAATTTTTTTAATACATTCTGTACCCATTTTACCCCTCTTTCCTTTTCTGCCTATTCATGCATCTTTGTATTAGATTACGTTTGCTGTATATGGTAATAAGGAAAGTAATTATCATTAGTAACAAAATCCCATATCTGAGCACTGGTAAGCTGTATAGCAATAAAGCAAGCGGTATACACAAAACGACCAGCCCCAGTCCCCCAAATATTATTTTCCGACTAAAGATTGTTTTATATCCCAACTTTTTTATTGTATGATAATGAATAAAAAATAATACAACATATCCAACTAAGGTTGTGTATCCAGCGGCAACATATCCAAACACAGGTATTGTCAAATAATTCAATGCGATATTTACAATTGCTGCAATCGTCGTTCCAATTGCCACCATTTTCATTTTCTTTTCATAAAATTCCACTTGCACATACATCGTATATGCAAACTGAAAAGCGCATCCAACAAGCAGAGAAGGCAACACATAAATCCCATCCAGATATTGTCTACCACCAAGAATCAATACAATTTCTGGTGCCGCTAAAAGGATTACAATCATAAGTGTAATAAAAAGCCCGAAATATGGTATTGCTGCCTTTTTTATTGCCTCTTTATTTTGTGCTTTCAAAGAATCAAGAAACCAAGGAGCCCACGCCTTATTCATAGAATCAATCAAAATAGCAACAATACTAGCAAGTATATGCGCAATACTATAGATAGCAGTGTATTCTGCACCAGCTAATTTTGTAATCATAATTCGATCAGACGAACTAAGCACCGTCATAGAAAGCAGGTGAGGGACTAATGGAAGGCTTAAAAGCAACCCATACTTATAATATGGCAAATAAACCTTTTTGCCTCTTTTGGCAACCAAAACATACAAAACTATTCCTATGAAAATATACGGCACATACTGGCCATAGACTCTGGCATCCAGCTTATTCCTCATTGTAATCACAAGAAACAGCGATAGTATACATGAACCGACAACACCAATACCTGTCAAAATTGAGAATGTCTTATATCTATAATGTGCTCTTTCAATTGTAATAAATACATAAAACCCTTGGGCAGTAAACAAATATATAAACAAAATAAAAAAATATTTCCCATCAATCCCCATAAGATTAGATAAGAAATCTCGAAATAACATTGTAACTGCAAACAAACCTATTGTTATAATAGATTCTAATGTTAGCATGGAAAAGGCATATCGCTCCAAATCATTTTCATAATCTAATTTTGCTCTAATAATTGATGTATATAAATCACATGCTGTTAGAATAAACAAGATGGAAACCCAACTGGTTATATTATTAAATTCACCATACTCTGCCTTTGTCAAAATACGTGCAAATATAGGTGTTGTAATAAAGGCAACTGACCTGAATGCAAAATTACTGACTGTATACCACAGGCCAGATTTCACAACTATATTTGCAGAAACTTTCTTTTCCATTTCCATCCTATCTCCATCCCTTACATCTATTTTCTATAATTCATCTTACTACATTTTTTTAATTGAAAATATTTATGGGCAATTGCAGCTGCTGCCCAGAATTCCATAACATACCATACCGACAATGATAAGAACAATTGGCAGGATATGGAGAAAAATATAATAAATAATTCTCTCCATTCTTTATCTTTACAAAACCCTATCATCCTTATGGACTGAATAATCAAAAAAACACATAATGCAATGCCAACTACTCCAAAACTACAGACCAACTCCAAAATTATATTATGAGAATAACCAACATAGTGAAGTCCATATACAAATTGTCTATCACCAAACACCCCATAACCAAATGGTCCACCATCCTGTATTGCAGCAATTACTCTTGCCCATATTAATGTTCGCCCTGAATCATTTGAAATCTCTCCACTTGACAGCATTTGTAATGTTCTTGATTCCAATCCCATTGATGATAGAACCTCAACAAATACAGATAACAACATATTTCCAAATAAGGCAAAAACAACTCCTATTACAACGATTCCTGCGATTTTAGCTGCTTTCCAAGATACATCTTTGCTATCTAAAATATTACTTATAAACATCAGCGCAACAAATATAATAGGTACTATCAAGGCACCACGTGATCCATTTGTTAAAATTGTGACAAATCCAATCATGCTCAGAATCAATGTAACCCAATTTTTTTCTCTTATATAAAAATATAACAAAAGAATTGCCGGAAGTAACATCTCATACCCAAATGTGAGGCTATAGGTACGTTGAACCGTCTGACCCAAAGAATTCACATCTTCCCAATATCCCCTGGACATAGCTGGCAATAATTCCACCAACATTAAATAGCTAAAATCCATATATGCAAACTTCTTCAATGTTCTTAATATGTCTTCCGGATTATCCAATAAACTAAAAAAAAGAAATGCATATATTGCACAGTCAGGTCTAAATACTCGGATAAGACCATAATCTACTCTTGTAAAATATTGTTTATATTCTGGATGATACATCAATGTTATTAAAAAAGTTGCAACTACTACTGCATATAGAAGCAAAAAAGATATATATATTCGACTTGTAATCTTCGGCATTCTAATTAAAAACAATATCACCGGCACTGATGCAATACACGATAATATAAAATTTCTAAATAAGCCAGTATCAAACCCCATTCTGCTCAGTGTAAATCTCGCTACAGTCAGAAAGAATAGCTGAGACAAATACAATAAAAGCAGTCTGGAATAATAATCAGATTTACGAACTCTAATTTTTAATAATTTTCTATTATTCATGATAAATCTCTTCTTTTAATCGTTTTAAAAATAGTTCTACATCGCACTTTTTAGTGGCCCAGCTTGTTACCAATCGAATCCCAGTCCTTTGCTCATCAATTATACTGATTATCTCATAAGCAAACTCTTCATTTAACTTATCTAGTACGCTATTTTTTAGTATTGGAAACAATTGATTAGACGGACTATCTACAGTAAAATCAATCCCTAATTCTATTAGTCCTTTTTTTAAATGTTTAGCCATTTCATTTTGATGTTTCCCTATTCGCTCGTAAAGGTTATTGCTCATAAGTATTTCAAACTGCAGCCCTAAAAGCCAGCCTTTTGCCAACATTCCTCCGCGTTGCTTTGCAATATATCTAAACTCATTCTTAAGAGAATCATTTATTATAACAAGTGCCTCTCCAAATAAAGCACCATTCTTTGTTCCACCGATATAAAAGGCATCACATAATTCTGCCATTTCTAAAAGAGTCACATCGGAACAATCCAATGCACTTGCAAGTCTGGCCCCATCACAATATAAAAGAAGATTATACTTATCACATATCCGTCTTAATTCACGCAATTCATTCACAGTATACACTGTGCCAACCTCTGTTGTTTGACTAATATAGACCATACGAGGCTTTACACACAAAATCCCAGCATGATCCCAATGCTGCGGCCCACATGCCTCTTCTATATCTTGTGGTGTAACCTTCCCGGCGCACCCTTTTACCTCAATACATTTATGTCCTGTGCTTTCAACTGCACCCGTTTCATGAATACAAATATGTCCGGTAGGAACTGCAATAATCGCTTCGTGCGGCCTTAAAAAAGCACAAGCCGCAATTAAATTTGTCTGTGTCCCACCCATCAGAATCTGAATTTCTGCATCTTCCTTTTTTATCTTCTTACGAATAAGTTTAGCTGCCCTTTCTGTATGCTCATCCCCAGAATAGGCAACATTTCCTTCTAAATTAGTTTCTATAAGGGCATTCAATATATCTGGATGTGCGTTTTCGCTGTAATCATTTACAAAACTAATCATATCTTGTCCTCCAACACAATCTCAACTGATAAGCTATTTATGTGCAATTATTCAACTTACGAATCCCCCTAAGGTATTTTTCATAATATGGCCATCTTCCTTCTTTGGTGGTTATTTGTTCGGCATCTGGATCCGCACCAGGATTACCTTCTACTAAGGCAATTTCATAATCATTTGTTATTACAATATCCCATCCAATATACCTCATATCCGGGAATTCAAGCGCAGCCTTTTTTACCGTATCCACAACCTCCTTCCAGATTGGAATCTGAAAACCAACGATTTTCTTTTTTGAATCTGGATGTAAAATGTGACGGTCATTATTTTTATCAACGCCCAATGTACATACGATCCCTGTAATTGGATCAATATATGCACAAATTCCTTGATGATGAAAATTATCTGCTATACGCCCTTTACGCCCAACACGCAAAAGCCCACCCATAATTTCCACTTTTCCATCAGCTCGAACAATCGAAACCACTCGCAGTGTATTTATAGATGTATCATTAAATTCCATCATTTCACTGCATTGCGTCAATGTCTCCTCGCACAATATTTCTCTTCTTCGATAATCCTCATACAATTTATGTAAATCTTCAATATCCTTGACAAAAACCTTTTCAACCCCAGTACCAAACATTCCATCTGGCTGCTTTGCAAAAAAGCTGTCTTTCGTCTTAATAAACTCGGCAAATTTTTCGTATGATGTATTCTTTACATCCATCCAATCCCGGTGTAAATAATTGAAAAATGCCTTGTCAAATTCCGGCTTTTGGTCAAATATATAACGATGTTTGGGATTGTTACATACTCGCATTATTTCTAATAATTTCCCATGAACAACATATTTTTTTCTCTCACGTCTTGTTTTGGAATAAAAATCATATTGGATATAATCTAACAAATAAACTCCATGAAACCGATACTCAATAGCAAAATCCATTAAAATTATCATCTTTTTTAATACAGATGCTTTCGGATCAATGTTTACCTCAACCTCTTTAAAAAGGCGTTTACATTTTTGAAACATAGTTTCATTCATAAATTAAATTCTCCTTACATTCTTCCCCTATGGAATAGTTCCCACATTAAATCCTCACATTCTTGTGATACAAATTGTTTAGCATTATTAGCAGGGGATTCAATGTGAAACATCCTACGCTTTTCAGCAAAGTCCTCGAAATTACCAATAACTCTTGCCGGTACTCCCCCCACTATAGAATTATCGGGCACGTCCCGGTTCACCAGTGATCCTGCAGCAATAACAACATTGTTTCCAACTTTCACATCATACAAAATCAGCACATCAGAACCAATAAACACGTTATCTCCAATTTCTATACATCCAATCTTCTCTTCAAATCTAGCCTCATCCCATTTCTTCCAGCCATTTAGCATAAAATGGCATACGTCATGCGTAATAAACGACACACCAGACGCCATCCATACATTATTACCAATACTGATCAATCGTGAATACAAAGGTATCTTACGGGAAGTTATCATGACTTTTTCACCCATACTGTGAAAGACGCCTTTCTTCCTCATATAGTCTGCTCGTTTCATTGGGGAACGCATAAAGAACATTCTTAACATTAAAAAATATCTCGTATTCACCGACACGTCCTCCTTATTTTCTACAATCCTCTAAAATCTTCTCTATATTTTCCAATCTAAGCCCTTCTAGTGTTCTGCCTTCTGCTCGAAGATTTCTACCAAGTGCCGCACCTGCAATCTCAATTAATGCTGTCACAATTGGCGTAGGAACAGACAATGCTTTTCCAAGTGCCTCCAGCATAACCAGCCCTTGTGGAACATCTTCCGAAATATATCTGGAATCTACTATAGTTGGTCCTTTTGCTCTGGTATCCATTTCGGCATAATTCAGAAACACTTCTTTTGCATCCATATTATCATCAAGAGAATTACGGTATTTACATGCTTCCACATAGCTCACCCTATTAAATCCCAATTTCTCTAATACATTCATTTTCTCAGCATCAAGGGCCTCCAAAATCTTCCATGTTGCAGGGTTATCCCTTGTATATGCCTCATGATACATACAGAAATCTCCACGGGATTTTTCAATCCGCGGTATACTCATTACAGAACCAACCGTATGCACTACAAGATTAGGATTATGAATAGCCGCCTCAACAACGGAATCTAAATACACAAACCGTTCATTCATCTGATTCAGTTTCTGGATTGCCTCATCTTTTCTTGCTGACGGATATATTCCAATAGGGTTTCTTACATTGCGAAATCCAACCCTAAAACATCCAGGCTCCATGATTCTGCCATCTATAAACGAACTCTCTGCTTCCGCAATAATGAGATTCTTTTCTCCACAGTGTTTTAGCACATATGCCGTAGATAAGTATCCAGGATTTATAAGAAGAATCTGGTTATCCTGTAAATATGGAGCAATGCGTTCAATCAATTGCTCATGAAAATTTGTCTGAATATAAATCACAATAATTTCTGCATTGCTTATTTCTGCAACATCTCTAGTCACCTTATGTATTTGCGCTGTTTTAGTTTCACCAAATTCATTCAATGTCATTTTTCCATTATTATTTTGAAGAAACTCAAAATTATCATCATGCATGGCATGAGAAGTCTTAATCAGTGTTACCTCATGGCCTTTTAAAGTTAAATCTGCCGCAACAGCACATCCTGCATTTCCAGCTCCTAAAATAGAAATTTTCATTTTATTTTCCTCTTTTTCATTAGTTTTGAGCATATTTTAATGTCTTCTTTACAAACACTTCATCCAAAACATGTTCTGTTAAATCTCCAAATGTAGGTCCACAAGTAATCTGATTTGATCCCGGACAAACATTATATTCTATAAAAACCGGCTCTCCCTCTCCACTCACAGAAAAATCCCAGCCAATCAATTTGAAATGTGCCAACTTTCGATGCTGTTTTTTTACAAGCCCAACTATCTTCTCATAAGATGGCACTTGAACATCAGCAAAGCGGATTCCATGCTGGTTTTCTGACACCCACTCAGCTTTTCGGTTCACACCTCTTTCTGCCAAATGTCCATCTTTCTGTATCGGACAGGCAAAACCACCTGCACCTATATTATCCACTTTATGTCCGCTGGCTCCCATTCGGAGAATTGATGACAAAATATGTACTTCCCCTTCAAAAAAGAAAGATACAATGCGTATTGTATTAAGTGAAGAAGGGTTCAATTCACTTAATACGGGATGTTGTTTCACTGCCTCCTGTGCAATATAATTTGCCTTCAGTGAATGCATGACTGCTGTAATTGATTCCTTATCTTTCTTTTCTTTTTCAAAAAAACTAATCAGCCTACCCTCACCACTGTCTATCGAAGGCTTAATAAGAAATTCTTCCGGATAGTCCAAACAGTTTTTCACAGCTTGCTCCATTGAAATGACATTCATATCTGAATCATAAAATACACCCGCAATATTCTTAATGATTGTTTCCGGTCTAGTAAATTCTTTAAAGAAAATATCATGCATACATTTATCTTCCCCAAAACGCCTAAATTGTGTATTGCTAAAATACGGTACTATCACCCCATACCATAAATCATCCGGTATGTATCTGGGATCTACTTTTTTCTCCCTGTCAGAAAAAATCTGATACCACATTTTTGATGGTTTTAAACCATATCTTTTCCAAAATGGAACCACTATTTCTTCGTATTCTTTTGAACAGTTGAACCCGCCGTTCATACGTTTCAAACGTAGTTTAGCCTTTTTCTGATATTCAAGTTTCCGATAAACGGATTCCGCTTTCAGATTAATATCATCCCATTTCTTTCTAAATCCGCTTCGCATTGTCTTAATACCTCACAATTTTTTCATCATTATTTCGTTATACTTCATCATAAAAATACCTTCTTCATAGTCCCCTATATTCTTCTGATTAGCATTACCATATAAATTCTCTACAATGAGTTTCATATGATCACATCCACACTCATAAGCATGCGGATAGCCACCCCCAAATCTGGGATTGACTTCTGACACGTAATATTCACCGCCAATTTCAAAAATATCAATATCAATCTGTCCTCTGTATCCGGTTTCCTCCACTAACTTTTCAATCAGTGCAAATAGTTTTTCATCCTTAAACGAAACTGATTTATCTGTTTCCCCCGCTCTCATGGCAATCTTTTTCTTCGTGAATATAGAGACAATTTCCTCACTGACCAAGTCAATGTAAACATCTGCACCGATTTCCTGTCCATCCATATATTCCTGAACCATCAGATTATCACCATGTGCAAAAAGCAGCTCTACCGTCTCTTTATCATATACCTTGTTGATCGCGACGGAAGCGCTGCCTCTAACTGGCTTTACAAAAACCGGATAGTTTATCAGACCTGCTTCTACATCTATATAGAATAATTCTTTATCAGTATAACTCTTTGGAGTTTTATATCCATGCTCTGTAAGCCACTCATACATTTTCATTTTATCAAGGCTCATCTCACACAGATTATAATCAGAACCAATTACCATCACACCAAGATCAGAAAACTCTTCTCTATGTACTGCAAGAAGACTCAGCTCTGGATCGATCAGACTGAGAATTGCAGATATTTCTTCCTTCTTGCATATATCGAAAATCACCTCAATATACCCATCCGCAGCCATCTGAGGAACCTGATAAAACTTATCAGCCTCATAGACTGACGGAGCAATATTACTCATATCTGTTGCAATCACACGCCCAATCCGTTCCCCACTTGAAGTTGTCAGTGCTTTTTTGAAATACTGAACGATCTTATTCCTTGTACCAGCACTTAAAATCAATATATTCATCATTTCTGTTTCCTCAAATCTTTATATTTTCCAAGTCATCAAAAAATAGCGGAGTACCACCTGTATGAATAAACAGAATATTCTTTCCTCTAATACCCTGTTTATTTAAATAGGCTCTCATACCGGCGTATGCTTTACCAGTATATGTACTATCCAGCGGTATTCCATGATTAATCAACACGTCCTTTATTGTCTGCTCAATCTCTATATTGTTCTGTCCATAACCCCTGCCAATGTATTTATCATCAAAAACAATGGTCTTTTCTATTTTCTCATCATCATATGTATAATTCTTCTCAATCAGATATTCCTTAACGCTATTAAATACCACCTGCCTGCCTCTCGGATTTTTTCTGGCAATACTGATTCCCACAATTCTTCTGTTATCTCCATGTATTAACTGACCACAAACAAGCCCTGCCTGCGTGGTCCCTGTACCAGATGCAGAGAAGATATAATCAAAATGAATCCGGTTTTGTTTCTCAAACACTCTAATCTCCTCATAGCAGTCCACATATGCCTGTGTGCCCAAATTCCCATGACCTCCACCAGCAATGAAATAAGGATTTCTGCCCTGTTCTCTTAATTGTTCTAACTTATTTTCTATCGTGTTATGTACTGTCTCAACTGGAACGATTGTTATCTCAGCACCCAGCCAATTCATCATTTTACTGTTAAAAGTAGGCTTAGATGCCTCTTTGGGACCGATAATATAACAAGATATTTTCCTCATGGCGGCCATACTGGAAACAATACGACAATGGTTGGAACTACTGGTTCCATAGGTCACAACGCAGTCATAAGCACCCTCATCAATCTCTTGAAAAAAATTAATAGCTTTTCTTGCCTTATTTCCACCAAAAGATATGGGAATCAAGTCATCTCGCTTTATATATATATTGTTACTATAGATTTCTCCAAGATTTTGTATCAATGTTTCAACCATTCCTACATCACCTTCTAATCATCCTTTGCTTTTATCATCTGAGGAGACAACATAATAATATCGGTCTACACTTTTCCCCCTATTTACAACCGAATCGCGTTCTAGTCCCATCTTGATGAATCCACAGCGTTCAAATAGCCGTTGTGCACTGGTATTGTCTATTTCTGTATAGAGATACACTTCTTGTAAGCCTATTTCAGAAAAAGCATAATGAAGCAGCAAGTATGTTGCTTCTTTAGCAATTCCTTTCCCCTTGAACTCTTGCTCTCCAAGTGTGATGTAATATTCCGCCCGACCACCCGAAATCGACAGCAATCCGATCAGCCCCACTGGCACATCGTCACATTCAATAACAGCATCATACCTATCTGCTCTATACTTATTATTCTCATACCAGATTTCCGTTTGTGGGATATTCAGTGGCAAATCGTAGTGCAAATATTGATTATTATTCTCGTCATTAATCCAACGTACTTTATTAGGTATGTCTTCTTTTACAAATCTTCTCAACTGTACTTTCATTTATGCACCATTTCTCTTCTGTTCCAATCTCTTCTTGCATGATCAAGCCTTCCGGCAGGAATCTGGTTTCCAACCAAAATATCCGATTTTTTTATAACTTTAAAAAAGGTCTTAACAATAATTCTAGCATCCATCAAAAAAGTACAATGTTTCACATAATAAAGATCCTGTTGTAAGCGTTCATCCCACGCCGTAACATTCCGTCCATTTACCTGTGCCCAGCCAGTCAATCCTGGTCGAACATCATGTCGGTGCATTTCTTCATCTGTATAATAAGGGAGATACTCAACCAGAAGTGGTCTAGGGCCTACAATACTCATATCACCCCGAAAGATATTCCACAATTCCGGGAGTTCATCAAGACTTGTAGATCGTAATCTCCTCCCAAAAGTAGTAAGTCTAACTTCATCTGGTAGTAAAATCCCGTCTTTATCTCTTTTATCAATCATGGATCTAAATTTATAAAGATAAAAGCTCTTCCCCTTTAGACCAGGTCTTACTTGTTTAAATATTACAGGCGATCCCAATTTCACACGGACTAGAATAGCCGTAACCAATAACACCGGTGATAATAAAATCAAAGCAATACCTGAAAGCACTACATCTATAGGCCGTTTTATGTATTTTTCAAAAAAACTTTTTTTACAAGTTTTACTTTGTTTCTTTTTTTCATCCATGTTCTTTCCCTTTACTCGAAGCACCTTCTAATAATATCAACAACTCTATCCACTTGCTCATAACTCATCTTATTATCACTCGCTAGGCACAATCCCCTGTGGAAGATATCTGCACCGACATCAGAATCAATATCCTCATCCATATAAGCATTGCTTTTGCCACGTCCATTCCCCTTTGCAGTTACAAAACCATGCATCCGGTAAATTGGTTGCATATGCATCGGCTTCCAGATTGGTCGTCCTTCTGCATTAAAGGCAGCAATCGCCTCCAATATCTCTGTCGGACAAGACTTTCCAGGCTCAGACACATAAAGTGCTTTCTGCTCACCACGCATCTGTTTACACATTGCTTCTTTATTAATCAATAAGCAACTCAACCAGTAGTTTGGTACGATATCTACACCGCTCAAACTCACCGGATTCATACTAACAGGCAAATCTTTTAGTCCCTTTTTATATCTTTCATAAATAGCTTTCTTTTGACTTCTATGGTCTTCTGCATACGGAAGCTGACCACGCAGCACACCAGCAATGATATTACTCATGCGATAGTTATACCCCACTTCCTCATGTTGATACCACGAAGCATCCTCCCGACTCTGGGTGGACCACTTGCGGACCTTGTTGGCCCACTCCAAATCATCAGTCAAAAGTAGTCCTCCGGAACTTCCCGTGCATAGCTTATTACCGTTTGCGGACAGGATTGAGACATCTCCAAAACACCCGGTCTGGATACCGTTATAGGTAGCACAAAAAGACTCTGCTGCATCCTCTACAATTAAAGCATGGTGATCATCTGCAATTCTTTTGATCTCATCCATCTTTGCTGGCGTGCCATAGAGATGAACAATCACGATCAGCTTCACATCCGGATATATTTCAAATGCCTTCTCAAGAGCCACAGGGTCCATATTCCAGGTATCATATTCGGTGTCTATGAAAATGGCCTCGCCGCCCTCATATGCCACCGGATTCACAGTGGCAGCAAAAGTCATATCACTGCAGAACACCTTCTTTCCTTCCAGTGTTCCATGACTGACTTTGGGCTGACCATAGAGCTTTTCTCCACAGAGTTTTATTGCCAGGTGAAGTGCAGCGGTTCCAGAGGATAATGCCACAGCATGCTTACGCCCCACCTTCTCTGCCGTCATACGCTCTACTTCATTGATATTAGGTCCTACTGTTGACACCCAATTGGTGCGAATAGCTTCATCCACCCACTTCTGCTCGTCACCGTGCATTGTGGGGGAAGAAAGCCATACCTTACTTGAGAAAGGCTCTATGCCCTTGAATCTCGGATCTAATAAGTATTTCTCTCTGTCCATTAATCTTACTCCCTTAATCGCTTTTCTACCTTCTGATTTTAAAATACCTAATAATATGTTCAGAACTTACATTGTTAGATTTCCATCAACACACTCCGCCACTACTCCACCTTTAAATTAGTCTAAGAATAAATTCCGTAATTAGTTCAACTTCTTACCCATTACTTCATTAAGATAATTTAATGTTAAACTTTATACCTATATGTGGGAACCACTTTACCTACAAGTTCCCTAATATCATCCTGATTGCAATAACTAGATTCTGCTAAATTATCCAAATCGATCAAAAACTTCTCTACATCAAACGGAATAGGACTTCCAATATGTATCAACTTATTCGGTGTAGTCTTCATCCCTTCCTCCGCCATCAGCTTCTCTTCATAAAGCTTTTCTCCTGGTCTCAGTCCAGTATATACAACCGATATGTCTACATCCGGCTTATACCCTGAAAGTTTTATCAAATTACGAGCCAATGTATCAATTTTCACAGGTGCTCCCATATCCAAAATGAATATCTCGCCACCCTTCGCATACGTCCCTGCCTGCAACACGAGACTCACCGCCTCAGGTATTGTCATAAAATATCGAATAATATCCGGATGCGTAACAGTGACTGGCCCACCTGCTTCAATCTGCTTCTTAAAAAGAGGAATCACAGATCCATTACTTCCTAAAACATTACCGAAACGAACAGCAACAAAATCTGTATATTTTCTATCCTTAACATCCTCTTCAACCCTATACTCTCTGGTAGCCGCTACCATTTCATAAACTGTATCTTTCTCATGCCCATTTAAGTCCGGCAAATCCATTGTCTTTCCCTGCTTACTCAGCCTATCCATAGTCTGAATCACCATCTCACAAAGCCTCTTACTTGCCCCCATAATATTCGTAGGATTAACCGCCTTATCCGTACTGATCAGCACAAATTTCTCGCACCCACTCTGCAGTGCCGCGCTTGCAGTCTTATACGTCCCCAAAACATTATTCTTTATTGCCTCACAAGGACTCGTCTCCATCAAAGGCACATGTTTATGTGCAGCCGCATGATAAACCACATCCGGTCTGTACTCTGCAAACACACTGTCAACCCTTCTACTATCCCTCACCGATCCAATCAAAACAACCAAATCCAGCTTCGGATATTTCCGTCTCAACTCCTGTTCAATTTCATAAGCATTATTCTCATATATGTCAAATATGATCAGCCGTTTCGGACCATGCGCCGCAATCTGCCGACACAACTCGCTGCCAATAGAGCCCCCTCCACCTGTAACAAGAATCGTCTTATTCCGCAGCGCATTAAAGATTTCCTCCATATTGACCTGGATCGGATCTCTCCCCAACAAATCCTCCACAGCCACACTCTTCATCTTACTAATCGAGACTTCCCCATTCACCAGCTGATATATTCCTGGAAGTATCTTCATTTCGCACCCAGTCTCTTTACAGATATTAAGAATATCTCTCTTTACCTCAGCCGAAGCACTGGGGATCGCCAGCAAAATCTGGTCAATCTTATATTTCTCTGCACTCAGCAGAATATCATCCCTATTCCCAACAATAGGAATCCCTTCTATGTAACGTCCCATCTTATTCGGATTATCATCAATAATACAGCAAACCTTTGCCTTCACCTCACTGGCCCTATTCAAATCTCTGATTATAATCTGCCCCGCGGCCCCTGCCCCGATCAGCATAACCCGATGAAGAACCGTATCCTCTTCACTCTGTTTATTCCGATTACGCTCCAACAAAATAAACCGATAAGAAAACCGAACTGCAACCGTAAACACAAACTGCAGCATAATCCCAAACAAATAATAAGAAATTGGCATTCTCTTCACAAACAAAGTAATACCAATAATCTGAAACAACCCAGTCACAACATTAGCCGCCCCAATCCGGAACAACTCACTAAAACTGGCAAACCTCCAAACACTCTTATACAGCCTCAACACCCAATAAACCGCTATACAAAACACCGTATACCAAGGCGCAAATTTCAAAAACGACCCCAGATAAATATCCGGAATCAAAGAATACCGACAGTCAAACCTAACCCACAAAGCCAGCATAAACGCCGCGTTCACAGCCACAACATCGTAAAGCATCAGCCAAAGCGCAATCGCCTGCCAATGTTCCATAACCTTTTTCTTCCTACCCGCCTTGCGCATCAATTCTTCCTGAACCCTGTCCCTCTCCTCATTCGTCTGTGCCGCTTTCCATTTTCTCTCTTCCTCACCGGTCATACCAGAGCCATTTTCCATGCTCTCGTCATATCCAGCATCTATACCACCACGAATAAACGCCTCCTGCTCATTATCCTCTCTCTTCCTGTCTCCGGCGTTGATCTTCGCCAAAGCAAACACTATCACAAACAGGAACAGCACCAGCAGAAGCAGCAGCACAATGATTATCTGCCACATAATATCTCCCCTCGTATTCCTAAATCATTTTTATCTCTTTAATTTTTTGTTTATTATTACTTTGAATATTCTCTGCCCCAAAAGGCAATTCTTCGCCGACCCCGCTAAGGAGCCGACCGGCGATATTCAACCGGAAACTATGTGTCACTGGCGCACAGCCTCTTGCCAGTTTCCCGGCATCTATATAAGAGTGAATGTTCACACTTATGTCAATTTAAAAATCTAAATTCTCTTAATAATTGATCCATCTCATTCATTTAGCTGATCAAATTTTCCTCTTCCGCTCAAAATCCTTCAGGCATTTCACCCCAAGATTTCTCGCACTGTTCAGGAACCGACTGCCCTGATGCCCATTCTCGCACTCAAACATAGCTCCGTTTTTCTTGATCTTCCCGCCGCAGACAAAGCACTTACTACTCGTCCCTTCCGCACTAAGCTCCAGAACCACGATCCCGGTGCTCCATGCCTTATACTTCAGAAACTCTCTTATCCTGCTTCCTAAATACAACGGCGAATACATCCCTGAACGATACCGGACAACCTTTGTAAACTCCTTATCATAAGACGGAAATACCAAAACGCTGGCTTCTTCCCTCACACAGAAATCCACGATTTCCCTGCTCACCTGATGTGCATAATGCTCGGACAAGTTTTTTAAACGCAAATAATATTTGTGATTCGCATGAGGAGCATTGTCTTTATCCGTATAAACTCTGGATTTCTCGATCTTCTCCAAAAGGACCTTACATTTGCTTCTATACGCATCCCCGCCTCTGCAGGAATACACAGCCTTTTGTTTCCCATCCCCATCCAGCACACAGCACATAGCAAAAATGTCCGTATTGGTAAACTGCACGCTGCAGACATTCTCTCTGCTCATCATCCGCTCTTTTGCGTTCCTGGCATCCTCCGTCTGCTGTTTCACAGGCACATGCAGCCAAAACTCCTTCTCCCGGAAAACAACTGTGGGAGAAAGCATCATACCATCTTCAGGCATCGACTGCCCCTTTAACCTGCAGTCCATCCAGTTCCACTTCTTCCCATCCCATACCTTCAGAGAAATCTTATTCTCCCGAAAATCCTTATACATCCCCTTAAAGTAGGTCACAGACGCATCAATGGTATCCGGTATGGTATAGACCAGGTCATCACCCGAATTTTTATACTTTTCCGTATAACTCTTCAAACTGGCAGATGCCTTATTAATAGCGGACCGCCTGAAATAAACCGGAACCTTGTCAAAGGGCAGCGGCCTCTCAGGCACTCTCCCGTCTCTCCCTGCAATAGTCAGGCGTTCTAACGCCCCCTGCATCTGAAGGAGATTCAATTCCCAGATTTCTTCGTGCTCCAAAAGCAGCCGAAAATAAAAATCCAACACCTGCCTGTAATATTTCTCTGTTTCTGTCAGCCATTCCGGGTGAGAACAGCGAAGTTTGTATTTAATTGTCTTAATGCAGTATCCTGTTTTCATTCACTTATTCCAATAAATGGGACATATTTTTTTAGAAATACGACATCAAAAGACAAGAAAAAGTATTAACAAATATGATTTTCCGGTCTTTAGTCAAAACTAAGTTTAACGCCAAAAGCCCTTAAAGTCAATATGCCAAAAAATAATGGCAATTTTTTGTCTATTTTTAGTATATCCGGAACCACTGGAAAACTTTACGGGATATAAAATGAAAACCGAGATATTTTGGCACCATTAATAGAAAACCATTAGTGGTCAGAAAAGTGGTCTGAATTTGTGCAATAAATTCATAATTTTTAGGAGGTCAATATGTCCAGAAGAGGTGAAAATATCAGAAAAAGAAAAGATGGTCGTTGGGAAGCACGGTATGTAAAAGGACGTGACATAGACGGTAAAATCCGATACGGCTATCTGTATGGCAGGTCCTACACGGAGGTAAAAGATAAAAAAGCCAAGATCATATCCGAAAATCCAAATTTGTATCTGTACGGCAGTCAGTCCTCTACGCCACCCCTTGATGACCAGATCCGTACCGTAAGCATACAGTGGAAATCCCATATCCGCTATACTGTGAAAGAAAGCACGTATTCCAACTATGAGGAGATTCTTGACAATCACATTCTGCCCCTCCTGGGCCAAATGCAGGTTAAAAAGTTTACTAACCACACCCTCACAGGTTTTGTGCAAAAGAAACTGGAGCAGGGAATGGCATTCGGAAGTATCCATGTGATCCTAAGTGTACTCAAAAATATTCTCCGGTATGCTCAGGAATTCGGCTACTTCCCGGCTGAGCCGCTTAAATTCCCACGTATCCCCTCAAGCAGCAGTGATATACAGATTATGAGCAGTGAAGATTACAAGAAGCTCGATTCCTACCTGTTCAACAATATAGATCCTTTTTCTTTTGGCATCCTCTTATGCATGTACACCGGAATCCGTGTAGGCGAACTGAGCGGCCTGAAGTGGGAAGACATTGATTTTACGCAATGCAAAATTCACATTCGCCGCACTGTGACACGTGTAAAAAACCTGAATATGCTCATAACAGACGGAAAAAGTCAATGCTCCCGCACACATTTGAATATCGGCACTCCGAAAACACCGACATCCATACGTTCCATTCCTTTGCCTGACAGACTTCTGGCACTGGCTGCACCTTTAAAAAAGGACAGAAGCTTTTTTGTCCTAACCGGAACAGAAAAATGCATGGAACCAAGGACAATACAACGGAGATACGCCGCTCTTTTAAAAAAATGCCGGATCCGCCACATAAAAATCCATGCGCTCCGCCATCAGTTCTCATGCCGCTGGATAGAACAAGGTTTTGATACAAAATCCCTGTCCGAAATCCTGGGCCACACTTCGGTAAAGACAACGCTTGACCTATATGTGCATATACAGCCGGATACCAAGCGCAGATATATGAACCAGCTCACAATACTATGAACCAGAATTATTAATGGTCACCAAAATGGTCAGAAGCCGCCAAACGCGCCTTCTGACTTGTCTTTTTTATCTCATGTCGTATTTCTAAAATAATATGGTTAAAGATATACCAGCCCCCAGAGCCTGCACAGAGGCATACCTTCTGCCGTTATCCGCCAGCCCCCCTATTCATACATCTTCCCCAAAAAGCTTTTTCTTACACAGAATATTCCTAAAAACTTTCCATAAATCCGTAAATCAAAGCAGAAATCAGCCCGCCCGGAGGGCTTCTTTGTCACATAAAAAAAGGCCCCGCACCACACGGCCCCCTCTATCTCTTTATCATCACATCATAAAAGTGAAAACCCCCGCCGTATCCTTCACCGGCAGGGGTTTCCACTTTTATAATTATTCTTATTATCAGATTCAGTATCTCAAAATTCAAACACTTTGTCAATCAGTTACAGGGAAAATTCTTCAACGTCTCCACCACTTTCTCAAACTCCATAAAGTGCGAAGCCTTCACCAAAATGGTATCCCCATCCCGGATCATCTCCGGCAGAGCCTCCAGCAGGCTTTCCTTTTCCGCAAAATATACAATATCTTTTGTTGGCGCTGCCAGCCTGGCTGCCTCAGCCATATCCCCTGCCAGTTCACCCACGCAGATGATCTTATCAATATCCCTGGCAGCGGCATACACCCCAACTTCCCGGTGCAACTCCACTTCCTCTTTACCAAGCTCCCCCATATCTCCCAATATGGCAACTCTTCTCCCCAGCGCATCTTGCAGCACATCCAGAGACGCTTTCATAGAAACCGGATTGGCATTATAACAGTCATCCACGATTGTCCTGTTCCCCGTCTCTATAATATGGAAGCGACCGCTCAAAGACTGCAGACTCTCAATCCCTTTCTTTATCTCCTCCATATTCATTCCATAGGTCAGCCCAACAGCCGTTCCTGCCAGCGCATTATACACCATATGCCGCCCAGGTATGGGAATCAGCACCTTAAAGTTCTCTTCTCCCGCATGGATCCGGCAGGAAATGCCTTTCAGCCCCTTACTCTCAATCTCATCCGCCCACACTCCCTGATGGTTATCAATACCAAAGAATAACGGTTTGATCCCTTTCACATCCCTGACCGTTATCAGCTTATCGTCATCCCCATTCAGGATCACATGCCCGTCACTTTCCAGGAAATCAAATATCTCTGTCTTTGCCTTCAAGATCCCATCACGGGATTTCAGAAATTCCAGATGACACAACCCGATATTCGTGATCAAACAGGTATCCGGCCGTGCGATCTTAGCCAGTCTGTGCATCTCACCGAAATCACTGATCCCCATTTCCAGCACCGCGATCTCGTGATCCGGGCGTAGCCCAAATACAGTCAGCGGAACTCCTAGTTCATTGTTGAAATTCCCTTTTGTCTTCAGCACATTGTATTTTTCTTCCAGAACCGCAGCAATCATTTCTTTGGTACTGGTCTTACCAACACTGCCGGTAATTCCTACTACCGGGATGGACAATTGCTTCAGATAAAACTCTGCAATATCCTTTACAGCCTGCAGCGAAGAATTCACCTTTATATAAGGAAAGCTTTTTTCACCCAGCCCCCTTTCTGTGAGGGTACACAGCGCTCCTTTTTCCATCACACCGTCAATAAAATCATGGGCATCTACCCTGGCACCTTTAATAGGCACAAACAGAAAACCTTCCTCCACCTTTCTGCTGTCCGTGACAATCCCCTGTACTTCCTGTTCCTTCTTCTCCGGGCTGCCCACATAGACACCGCCACAGACTTTTGCTATATTTTTCAACGTAAGATTTTTCATGGCACACCTCTGATCCGTTATATTTTTCCGGCTATTTATATTTTTTCAGGGAAACCTCGATCAGTTTCTCGCACAGTTCCGGGTAATCCATGCCCAATACCTTTGCCTCCTGGGGGATAAGGCTGGTAGGTGTCATCCCCGGCAGCGTATTGGCCTCCAGACAGTACATATTTCCTTCTTTGTCCAAAATGAAGTCCAGTCTTGCATATGCCTGCAGGGCCAGTGCCTTATATCCCAGTTCAGCGTATTTCTGCATCTCCCTGGTCAGTGTTTCGGGCAGTTCAGCGGGACACGTCTCTATGGTAGAACCTGCCTCGTATTTGTTCTTATAATCGTAGAATCCCTGAAGCGGCGCAATCTCAATAACCGGATATGCCTTGCCGTCCACTACAGCTACAGAGAACTCACGCCCCTCAATGAACTGTTCCACAACTGCTTCGTTTTCATAAGAAAAAGATTCCTCAAGGGCTGCCTCATACTCTTCCTGGTTCTTAGCAATACACACGCCCACACTGGAACCGCCGCAGCATGGTTTGACGATAACCGGGAAATCCATATCATAGTCAGCCAGTTCACTGCTGCATTTTCCCTTCTGCAGGGTCACACCCTTGGGTGTGGGTACTCCTTTTGCTTCAAATACCATTTTTGTGATGCCTTTATCCATAGCCATCCCGCTGCTCAGCGGCCCCGAACCGGTGTATGGAATGCCCATCAGGTCAAATACTGACTGAACCTTGCCGTCCTCCCCATTGGAGCCGTGCAGGGCCAGGAAAACCATATCTGCGGCCTTGCAGATGTCCAGTACATTCGGCCCGAAGAATTCTTTCCTGCTCTTCATGGTCTCTTCCAGTTCCCTGCTTTTTGCCTGCATATAAGCAGTCTCCGCATCTATATCATAGGTAAGGGGAAACATCTCCTTACCCCACTCCTCTTTTCCAAAATACGCGTCCACCAATACTGCCTTATGATTTCTTTTGCGCAAAGCTGTGCAGATACCCTGTCCGGACACAATGGAAACTTCCCTCTCCGTACTGCTGCCGCCTGCTAAAACAACTATATTCATGCTCTTTCTCCCTTTTCACAGCCATTTGGTTTCATTAACCTGCTCTTTTTATACTAATCAATTTAAACTTTTTTGTCAACGCTGTTGCTGTCTCACAACATAATCTGCAATAAAAAAGACACCTCCGGTTCAGATTTTTTCCTCGTATCCTGATCTCCTGGGCTTCTTCTCTGCTGCCAAAAAACAATTCCGGGCAGTTCCCCGCCGTCAGAATAACTTTCATCCCGCAGTTTTTTCCAGCTCTTTTATCCATATTTCTGATCTTTATGACATATACTTTCAATACAAAATACAATTTGACATACGAACAGCATAAAAAAACATATGTTTTGTGCACATTTTACAGTAAAATTATCACATTCCAACAAGTCAGGCGCTAATTGGACGAGATTCCCAATGGCACCCCATTTTACCCTTTTATGCGTTCTTTGTATCAGACAGAACAAGCGTCCCGGAGGAGGCGCGGAACGCCTTGGGACTGATGCCTATTTTCTGCTTAAATGCCTTGGAAAATACCAGTGCGTCTTTATATCCCACCATTTCCGCGATCTGCCTGACCGGCAGTGTTGTGTCCTGGAGAAGCAGGGATGCTTTGTTCATACGGACACCCAGCAGATATTCATAGGGCGAAACGTGAAGAACCTGCTTGAATATCTTAGTCAGGTAGCTGCGGGTGATCCCGATATAAGTGCACATGTCATTGACCTTTATATCTCTGTGATAATTCTGTTCAATGTAGGCAACCGCATAGTCCACATATTCCTGCTGGTGATATTCTCCGAAAGGCTCCCGTGAGACGTGCGTACTTTGATACTCACAGATAATATTTGCCAGAAACAGGGTAAGCTGGCTCTGGCGCACCAGGTCATTGGCATAAGTAAGCTGGTGGGCTGCCAGCATGGCATCCACACAGGCGGTAAGTTTCTCCTCCTGCTCGAAACGTACCACCCGCTGGCTGTCAGAAAACCCGGCGTGTTCCAAACACTCGTATGCCCGGATGCCGTCAAATGCCACCCAGACATAGGACCAGGGCGTTTCCATATCCGCCCGGTACACAGTGGTCTCCTCCGGCATAATGAGAAACGCATCATGAGCGCTCAGTTCTCTGGTCTTTCCATTTGCTGTAAAGGTGCCTTTTCCGCTTACTACATAATGCAGAAGATATTCCTTCCGGGCGGCAGGGCCATAAGTATGCCCTGCCTCGCAGATTTCCCTGCCGCAGTAAGCCAGATAAAGCTCCACAGAGTTTTTTCTGAGAAATTCCAGGCATTGATACTTGGGGGATTCCGTGTATTTCACCTCGGTGTCCTTATGTAGGCTGTCCATTTTGAATCTCCTCCTTTTCACCCTCATCCATAAGATCTGCTATAAGTATTATAGCATTATGCTTATCCGGTGAAAAGGAAAATGTAATACCAACGGATGTGCCGAACATCCATAGTTACTGTTCACAGACTACTGTCCCGTAAGTTATTTTCTCCGGGGGATGCTGCGCCTTTTGCACCCTGAGGGGCGGAGCTATACTTTAACATGCCGTGAACAGCAGCCATCCATAACAAGGAAGGAGTAAATGTATGAAAAGAAACAAGAAAATCCGTAAGTCCCTGTCACTGCTCATGGCTCTGGCCCTGACCGCAGGAAATCTATCCCCTGCCACAGTCAAGGCAGAACCCGTAATCGTGGATAAGAACATCCTTGAAGGACTGGTTCCCACCACAAATGCTGCCGGAGGCATTGCCAATCCTGAGGCAGCAACAGATGGTATCAAAACTGACAGCAATGTAGACATGAACAATACCCGCATCGACGCCGGGGAAGAAACCGGCGGGGACGACAATGGCTACTCTCAGTGGAACCAGGTGTATCTGCAGTATGATTTTGGTGATGTATACAGTGTAAAAGCTGTGGATATATACCGCAACACCTATGATATCGCAGTCTCCACCTTCAAGGACGTTAAAGTGGAGCTGTCAACGACCGAGGATTTTTCTGAAAGTATTGTCCTTTACGGTGAACCTGACGGCGAAGATATAGTGGAAACCATGGACACCAAAGGCACCTCCCAGTACCTGGAGACAGACAACACAGTGGATGCCCGCTACCTTCGTGTATGGGGAAAAGGACATTACATTGAAAATACCGTGGGTTCCTGGAAGGGCTACAGCAACGGCGTCCTTTTCAATGAGATCGAGGTTATTGCCTCTGTTGAGGAGGAATCTACAGACCCCGGCGGCGATGAGGAGATGGTGGACGCCAACATCATGACAGGTCTTCTTCCCACCTCCAACTCACCGCACCAGATTGTAAGCGGTGACGCCACCGTGCCCCAGGTTCAGATCAAGAATCCGGAAGCTGCCACAGATGGTGTCAAATCCGGCAGTGACGATGACTCCAACAACACCAAAATAATCGCAGGAGAAGAAACCGGAGGCGCTGACAACGGCTATTCCGGATGGGACCATGTGTACCTGCAGTATGATTTCGGCAAGCTCCGTGACGTAAAAGAAATTGACCTGTACCGGAACACTTATCCCAACGCAGTCTCCACCTTCAAAGATGTCAAAGTGGAACTGTCCGCAGATGAGGATTTCTCAGAGAACACCATCGTATACGATACTGCTGATCATGAGGAGACCACCGACAATAAAGGACAGCCCCAGACACTTGTTCTGGAGGAACCCGTATCTGCCCGGTACATCAGGATCTGGGAGAGAGGACACTACATCCAGAACACCAACAGCGCCTGGAAAGGTTACAGCAACGGCATCCTCTTTAATGAAATCGAAGTAATTGCCAGCATTCCAAAATCAGAAGTTCCCGCTCCGCCGCCGGAGGAGGAGTCACAGAATATTGCCTTGGGAAAAATCCCATACGTGCGCGGTCTGACCCCAACCAATATTGAGGCCATCACAGACGGCAATGTTGACGACAACTATGCGGTACACAACAGCACCGGAGAGCGCTGGCTTCAGTTTGAGTACAGAAATAATTACCAGATGAAAGAAATCCGCTTCAAACTCGAGGAGGGCACATACCAGTCCGTAAAGGTTTCCGTTTCCTCCTCCCCCACCAATGGGGGACAGACTGTATTCCAGCAGAAGAACTGGACACAGGGTGCTGACATGCAGACAATAACCCTTGACCAGCCTGTTACGGGAAGATATGTACGTTTTACTGTAAACAAGGATAACAACAGCCCCACCAAATATTCAGAGGTGGAAATCTGGGCCACAGGCAAATCTTACGATGAGTCCAAGCCCGAATACGTGGCACCGGATTCCAAATATGACACCCTGGTATGGGCAGATGAGTTTGACGGCGACAGCATTGACGAGACAAGATGGAATATTATTGACGGTATGGCAAACCACGCCGCCATCTACAACAGAGACGCTGTCAGCATAGTAAAGGATGGAGAGGAAAGCTACCTTGCCATCAACTCCAAGAACTACGAATCCACAAAGGCCCTTATTGATGCGGTAGGCTGGGATCAGTACGGTTCACAGCAGCTCGCCTCCAAGGTCACATGGTCATCCGGCCGCCTGGAATCCAAAAATAAGTTTTCCTTCCAGTTCGGACGAATGGCAGTCCGTGCAAAACCCAACGATTCCCAGGGTATCTGGCCTGCGATCTGGATGCTGTGCCAGGATGAGACCGGACATGATGAGATCGACGTACTGGAATATCTTGGTCAGGATTCCTGGTCGGCCTGGACCACCAATCATTTCGGTATTCTGAGCTACAATAAAGGCTCACACGGTATTGCCACCAACAATTATGAGGCATGGTGCCAGGACTTCCACGTATTTGAAGTAGAATGGGACCCTGAGGCTATCACCTTCTTTATTGACGGCAATCAAGTACACAAAACCAGCCAGGCCAGGGATGACGGCAGAGACGGCATGCACACCCGCCCCATGTTCCCCATTCTGGAAACACAGGTGGGCGACGGCTGGGTCGGTGATGTGGACTACAGCAAACAAAACACAAAACAGGACAGCGATTTCCTGGTTGACTGGGTTCGCGTATACCAGACCGAAGATCAGGCAGTTACCCGTTTTGACGACCTGACCAAAATTTCAGGGGGAACCAATGACGATTACTTTATCAGTGCTTCCTCGGCAACAGACGGGCTTATGGCACTCACAAACGGAGAAGAACCTTATGAGGACAAGGACAATTTCTATTACGGCGGGCAGCCCAGATATGAGGACAGCAGAATCGCTGTAAAGGAAAATGCTGAGGACCAGTCCTTAGTATACAAAATCCCGGGCGTAAATGATGTGCATCTGACCGCCTATTACCAGACCCTCAGCGATGCGGCCCAGTGGGACGGCGGGGCAGGTTCCTACAAAGGCGCATCCATCAGAACCACGCTGAAGGATAATGCAAATATTGATTTCCAGGTATTTTCCTCACCTGACGGAAAGAACTGGACAAGGTTTGAAAATATTAAGACTGTAGATAATTTCCCTGAGGCATATCCAAGCTATGCCAGGATCACATTTGACGCTTACGGACTTCCGGAAGGCACAAATTATGTAAAAGTTGCGTTCCCGGACTATAAAGGTGTCAGCTACGCTCTTAAATCAGGGGATGTGAAAGAGGTTCAGAACACAGATATCCAGCTTGCAAAAGTGACCTTCCTTCAGGATCAGCAGGAAACTGCAGACAAATCCCAACTGGAAGCAGTCATTGCAGAAGCGGAAGCATTGACTGCCCATGATTATACGGCGGAGAGCTGGAACGTATTAAGGGAAGCGGTGGATGCAGGCACAGCTGTCATGAACGATGAGACCGCCATTGCACAGGATATGGCGAATGCTGCCACAGCCATCCGAAATGCCATCGACAGCCTGGAGGCGGCACCGGAAGCAGACAAAACAGCGCTGAAATCCGCACTTGATAAAGCAGCAAAGCTCATCGAAAGCGATTATACCTCATCCTCCTGGAAAACTCTGACGGAAGCAGTCAGCGCGGGCCAAAAGGTATTTGATGACAAAAAAGCATCTGACAGTGATATCAAAAAAGCTGCAGAGGTTATTCAAAAGGCAATAGACGGGCTGAGAAAGATAACAAAAACAAATAAAACAGCATTAAAAAATGCCCTTGACAAGGCATCTGAACTGAAACAAGACGACTATACCGCATCCACATGGAAGAATCTCACAAAAGCAGTAGACGCAGGTAAAAAATTACTTAGCAACAAAAACGCTTCCCAGAAGGACATTGACCAAGCTGCCAAAAGCATCACAAAAGCTGTCTCTGACCTGAAAAAGGAAGTAAAAGGCACATGGCAGAAAAATGCCAAGGGCTGGTGGTATGACTACGGCAGCGGAAAGTGGCCGGCAGGAAAATGGGAGCTTATCGAAGGGAAATGGTATGCGTTTGACGGGGACGGCTATATGCGGACCGAATGGTTCCGGGACGGAAATACCTGGTATTATCTCACAGGTTCAGGCGCTATGGCTACCGGATGGATCAGAGTCGGAGACAACTGGTATTATCTCAGAGATAACGGCAGCATGGCTACCGGTTGGATGAATGTAGGCGGTACCTGGTATTATCTCTCCGGTTCAGGCGCCATGCTCACCGGATGGGTGAAACTTGGCCAAACCTGGTATTACCTGAACACTTCAGGCGCTATGGCCACCGGATGGATCAAACCGGGCAATGACTGGTATTATATGACTTCCTCCGGCGCTATGGCTGCCGGATGGATCAAACTGGACAGCAGCTGGTATTATCTGAACGCTTCAGGCACTATGGCTGCCGGATGGCTTCGCCTGGGCAATAACTGGTATTACCTCAATGCATCAGGCCGCATGGCTACCGGATGGATCCGGCTGGGAAGCAGCTGGTACTACCTGACAAACTCAGGCGCTATGGCTACAGGATGGTTGAAAGACGGCAATAGCTGGTATTACCTCACCGCTTCAGGCCGCATGGCTGCCGGATGGCTCAAACTTGGAAATAGCTGGTACTACCTGACAAACTCAGGTGCTATGGCTACAGGCTGGATCAATGACAGCAGCAAATGGTACTACCTGACCGCTTCAGGCGCTATGGCCCAAAACACATGGATTGACAATTATTATGTCAACTCAAGTGGTGCCTGGACACAAACACATTCATTCATTTCAGACAGCACACACTCACTATAGAAAAGGGGCCGGTATCCACAAAATGCCGGCCCCACAAAATTATGAAACATATCAGTACACCACTACCGGCACACCTTTTTCTATATTATTATAAATCTTCTCCGCATTGGCCGGAGGCGTATTCACGCAGCCGTGGGAACCGTTGTTAATGTACTCAGAGCCTCCAAAACTTTCTCTCCAGTCTGCATCGTGGATGCCCGTATTCGCATAAAACGGCATCCAGTACTGAACCGGTGAGGAATAATTCTCGCCAACCAGTGTGGCATTTCTCTCTTTATACATAATACCGTAGATTCCCGTATGGGTATCCCAACCCTGGTTATGGTTGCCTGTTACAACATCCGTGCTCACCAAAAGCTGTCCATCCTTGTAGAACCACATATGCTGCGCCTGCAGACTGATCTCCACGTATGTATTTCCAATATCATTGGTATCCCGCACATAGCCTCTGTAAGTATACTCAGGCTCCATGGTCTGGGACTGGCCGCTCTTTATGGCCTCAACAAGCTTTGTGGTAGTGTCGTTTCTGGCTATCAGCCATCCATAGTCTCCGCCGCTGACCGTGATGGTCTCTCCCGTGGAGGTTACAAACTGGCGGGGATAACCAAAGGTATCATATTTCTTGGCCATTTCCACCACGTACTCTTTTGCTTTTTCCTCGTCCAGGACCACGTCCCCGTTCTCATCTGTGGTAAGCCAGTTCTTGATAACATCCTTGTTCACCGCTTCCTGTCTGTCCGAGAAGTCAAAGGTCACGGTAACACCCAGAAATACATTGCTCTGGTCACGCTGCTTGATCAGATTCTCATCCGTGCTGTATACTGTAGGCTTCAAATAACACTCTTCCGCTTCCAGGTCCAGCTCTGTCTTTCCCTCATCAATGGCTTTCAGGATCTGTTCTTTTACCTTGTCCTTATCCAGGGCATTTCCCATAACTTCAGGCACGATCTCGTATCCGGTGTCTGTATCACCCAGATAAGCATCCGCCGGCTGTGTTATATTTGCTTCCTGGAACGCATCCAGGGCATCTATAGCACTATACAGCATGTCTTTGTCATAGGTGGTCGTGGCTGACATATCGTAGTCATTCTGATGTGCAAATGACAGGAACCAGAGAAACGGGTTCTGCTTGTCTTTCAGCTCCTGGATCTTGCCGTCATCCACATACTGCATATTCATCTGTGATGCTACTATGGATTCCGTCTTACCGTCCCGCTCCTTCAGATGCAGCGTGTAGGACGCAATCTCATCCACTATGTTGTCTTCCACATCCTCCACGCTCTTGCCGGAGGCATTCATTCCGTTGATCTGGGAACCCAGATAGAAATGTTTGGTAAAGTATACGACACCGGCTATGTACCCAAGCACCATGAGCGCTATATATCCGATCAAAATACCCAGTACTATCTTTTTTGCCTTCGTATACTTTCCTTTCTTCCCTTTCTTTTTTTTCATAACCTCTACCCCTTATGTTATAACTTTGTTTATCCGTAACGATCCAGTCGCCTGTATCGCTACGTGTATTCGCCCATTATAAATCGCTTTGCAATGGGGCAAATACCTGCTGCCGCTGCTCTTTTGTACGTTCAACGCAGTAAGCCGGGCAGTTACACCTATCCTTCGTTTTCTATTCTATTTCATTTTGATTGTCGAAGTAAAGTGTTTTATGCAAAATTCATTAAAATATCACATTTCTGTAATTCATCCGATAATTATCCGATAATTCCGTAACCAAATAGAAATAAGGCGTTATACAATAAGGCAGACCTTCTGCTTTTCTGCAAAAGTTCTGCCTTGTTATCTCACTTATGTGGTTTCCCGCAGCTATTTGGCAGGTCTGCACCTTTAAAGGGCCATTACTCTGCCAGAAGCTTGTCGATACTTACCAGTTTCACACTGAGTACAAAAATCTCGGTTGCAAGCTGCAGTTCCTCCGGTGTGGGGAAACTGGGTGCAATACGGATGTTGCTGTCATAAGGATCAATACCATATGGGAAGGTAGCGCCCGCCTCTGTCATCTTCACGCCGGCCTCCGCTGCCTTGGCAACAATATCCTTTGCACAGCCTTCCATGGAGTCAAAGGAAATGAAATATCCGCCCTTCGGTGTGGTCCATGTTCCGATCCCCGCTCCGCCGATCTCTTTTTCCAGTGTATTCTCCACTGCCTCGAATTTCGGACGGAGGATCTCTGCATGTTTTCTCATATGCTCATGCATACCTTCAATATCCTTGAAGAAACGCACATGCCTTAGCTGGTTAATCTTGTCATGACCAATGGTCTGGATCGCCATATGTTTCCTGAAATCAGCCAGGTTTCTGGGTGAGGACGCAACAGCAGCGATACCGGAACCCGGGAAGCTTACTTTTGAAGTGGAGATGAATTTGTAAGCCAGATCCGGATTGCCCCCTTTTTCACATTCCTCCAGAATCTCCAGCAGGAAATCCTGTTCCTCATATAAATGATGGATGCAGTAAGCATTATCCCAGAAAATACGGAAATCCTCTGCCGCCGGTTTCAGTCTGGCAAAGCGTTTCACTGTCTCCTCAGAGTAGGTGATGCCCTGTGGGTTGGAGTATTTCGGAACACACCACACGCCCTTGATCGCCGGATCAGAGCTTACCAGCTCTTCTATCATATCCATGTCCGGTCCGGCAGGAGTCATGGGAACAGTGACCATCTCAATACCAAAGTATTCGGTGATCTTAAAGTGACGGTCATATCCCGGTGACGGACACAGAAATTTTACTTTATCTAATTTACACCACGGAGTGCTGCCGCAGACACCATGTGTCATGGAACGTGAAACTGTGTCAAACATAACGTTCAGGCTGGAGTTGCCGAAGATCACAATCTGGTCTGCAGATACCTCAGTCATGGCTCCCAGAAGTCTTCTTGCTTCAGGAATACCGTCCAGCAGGCCATAGTTACGGCAGTCAATACCTGTTTCACATTTCAGTTTGTCAGTGCTTTTTAACTCTTCCAGCATATCCATTGCCAGCTCAAGCTGCTTCTTGGACGGCTTTCCTCTGGACATATCCAGATTCAGTCCTTTTGCTTTTACTTCCTCAAATTGTTTTTCCAAATCGGCTTTCATAGCCTGCAGCTGCTCTCTGCTCAGTTCTTTGTACGGCGTCATGGCTCTCCTCCTGGTGATCTTCATAATTTGTAACTGTTTTGTTCCTTCGCGGGTAACTTTTCAGTCGGGCTGCGAATACTTACTGCCACGGTAAAGCATGCCGTGCAGCTTCTTAACAATTATGCTTCGTTATGTGGTATTGTATGATAGAATATGACTTTATGTCAATACCCTCTTGCATTTTTGGTAATTTTTTCCCCTTTTTACCGGGTTTATAGCTTTTTATATGCAATTTAACAAATGGAATCCTGCATTTTCCTCACTGTTTTTTTCTATTCCCGCTGATAAGCCTCGGAAGCAGCAGAATCTCATGCATAAGAAGCGGAATTGCGGAAATCCCCAGCAGCCAGCGCCATTCTCCAAAGGACAGCTGCACCGTCTGAAATGCCCGGACAAAATACGGCACCTCTGTGACCATAACCTGAAGGGCCAGCCCCAGGAAAAACGCCAGTATCATAAACGGGTTATCCAGATGGTTCATCCGAAGTACCGACTTATCCCTGTCCCGCATTCCAATGGCGTGGAAAAGCTGCGACACACCCAGCACGGTAAAGGCGTAGGTCTGGCCTCCTTTGTGAAAGGCGTAGAGGGTGATCGCGCTGATCAGCATTCCGTAAAATACGGTGAACAGCCACCCTCCGTGGGCAAACAGCCCTTCATTGGGGTCCCTGGGCTTTTTCCTCATGAGGGATGCCGGGTCATTTTTGTCCACGCCCAGGGCCAGGGCAGGCAGGGAATCTGTGATCAGGTTTACCCACAGAATATGACTTGCTTTCAAAGGCGTTTCCAGGGAAAGCAACACAGCCACAAACATGGTAATGATCTCTCCGAAATTGGAGGACAGCAGGAACAGAATGGATTTCTTGATGTTCACGTAAATGCCTCTGCCCTCTTCCATGGCCTTCTCAATGGTGGAAAAGTTATCATCTGTCAGCACCATATCCGCAGCATTCTTTGCCACATCCGTTCCGTTTTTGCCCATGGCGATCCCAATGTCGGCGGCCTGCAGGGAGGGCGCGTCGTTGACTCCGTCCCCGGTCATGGCTACAATCTGCCCGTTTTTCCGGAAACGGCTGACAATCTTTACTTTATGTGCAGGGGTGACACGGGCGAATACCCGCAGGTCTTTCATCTTCCTTGCAAAACGCTCCTCGCTCATGTTATCCAGCTCTGCGCCGGTGACGCACTGGTCCATGGAGTCTGCTATGCCGATTTTTTTTGCAACAGCTAATGCCGTGTCTTTGTAATCCCCTGTGATCATAGCCACCTGTACCCCTGCCTTTTTCAGGATGCGGATAGACTGGGTGACTTCTTTTCTGGGCGGGTCCATCATGCCTGCCATTCCTGCAAATACCAGATTGCCTGTGAGGGCGGACTCGCTTTTATCTTTCACGTGTTCCTTAAACGCCAGAGCCAGCACACGAAGTCCGTCCTGGGCCATTGCCTCCATTGCCATGCGGATTTTCATGCGCTGCACTTCTGTCATAGGGACCGCATTTCCACGGATTGATACAAACGCGCAGCGCTCCAGCAGATAATCACAGGCTCCTTTCACGTAGACGGTTTCGTTGCCGCCGTCTTTGTGTACGGTTGCCATGTATTTTCGTTCAGAATCAAAGGGGATTTCATGGGTACGTGGATATTGTTCCTTTAATTTCTCCCGGTTATACCCCATTTCCTCTCCCATGTGGAGAAGTGCAAGCTCTGTGGAGTCACCAATCTCCTGTTTTCCCAGCATACTGTTGTTGCACAGGAGAAACCCTTCCATCAACCGTGGAAATTCCCTGCGGCGGATTTTTGACAGGGGAAGTTTGCGGTCATCACCGTAAATCTCCACCACCTTCATCTTGTTTTCCGTTAGAGTGCCTGTTTTGTCGGAGCAGATGATGCCCACGGACCCGAGGGTTTCCACTGCGGGAAGCTTCCTTATAATGGTGTTGACTTTAACCATGCGGGCAACACCCAGGGCAAGGACAATGGTCACCACTGCAGGCAGACCTTCGGGTATAGCCGCAACTGCCAGAGAAATGGCAACCAGAAGCATCTGCAGAATGTTGCGGTGCTGGACAACGCCCAGAAGGAAAAGGGCAGCGCAGAGGACTACAGCCACCACGCTCAGCATTTTTCCAAGATCGCCCAAACGTTTCTGCAGGGGCGTCAGCTCTGTGGGGGTGTCGTTGATCATTCCGGCTATTTTGCCAAGCTCTGTCTCCATGCCGGTGGCCACCACGATTCCCTCGGCGCTTCCCTTCATGGCTTCGGTTGACATAAATGCAATGTTTTTCCACTCTGCCATGGGGATTCCCTGGGGCAGCACAGTGTCTGTCTTCCGGACCGGCATGGATTCGCCGGTGAGGGCGGACTCATTGGTCTGGAAACCTTGTACTCTTATCAGGCGGATATCTGCCGGTACCTGGTCTCCTGCCTCTATCTTGACCAGGTCTCCGGGAACTACGCCGGAGGCGGGGATTTTCTTGTAGATACCGTCACGTTTGACTACTGCGGACGGGGCAGTCATTTTCTTTAAGGCATCCATGGCTTTTTTAGCTCTGCCCTCCTGGATGACGCCTACGGTAGTGTTCAGGGCTATGACAACAAAAATGATCGCGGTATCGCTGAACTGGCGCAGAAGCATGGAGATTGCAGCGGCCATGAACAGGATGAAGATCATAGGGTCGTTGAGCTGTTCCATGACCATGTCCAGAATTGTCTGGTCTTTGCCTTTTTTTAGTATGTTTTCTCCGGTTTTACGGAGTCTTTCGGCGGCCTCGGCGGAGGGGAGACCGGTGGATTGGTGGGTGTGGAAGGTTTCTTCTAATTGGGGGGTTGTGAATGCTTCGTACATGGCTTCACCTCCTTGGATAATGTATGCTTGACTTTTGGGGGTTAGACTAGTTATAGTTATATGGGACGGGAGCTTGTACGCGGGAGGGGATACAGATTTTGAGGGCGGTTGGCTGTATTAGGAAACTGAGGGTGAAGAAATCAGGATGGTTTGAGGGCTGTGCCGCTGGATACTGGGAACAAAAAACTTATAGGATTAAGTGTTCATTGATTAAGAAATTAAGGATTGAGAGGAATTTAATGTATGTGGATCGCTGATGGGTGGAAGGATTATGAGATTATTGATACCTCTGATGGGGAGAAACTGGAGCGGTGGGGGGATTATTTGTTGGTTCGGCCGGATCCGCAGGTGATTTGGGATACGCCCAGGAAAAATGCCGGGTGGAAGAAGATGAACGGGCATTATCACAGGAGTAAGAAAGGAGGAGGGGAATGGGAGTTTTTTGATCTGCCGGAGCAGTGGTGTATCCGGTATGGGAGGCTTACATTTAACCTGAAACCTTTTAGTTTTAAGCATACAGGGCTTTTTCCGGAGCAGGCGGTGAACTGGGATTGGTTTTCGGATAAGATCAAAGGAGCCGGAAGGCCGGTTAAGGTGCTGAATCTGTTTGCCTATACGGGCGGGGCTACTTTGGCGGCTGCGGCTGCAGGAGCGGCGGTCACGCATGTGGATGCTTCTAAGGGGATGGTTTCCTGGGCTAAGGAGAATGCTGTGTCCTCAGGTCTAGGGGAGGCACCGATCCGGTGGCTGGTGGATGACTGTGTAAAGTTTGTGGAACGGGAGATCCGCAGGGGGAATCATTATGATGCCATTATTATGGACCCGCCTTCTTATGGCAGGGGGCCTAAAGGTGAGATCTGGAAGATTGAAGAAGCGATCCATCCGCTGATCAAACTGTGTGCACAGCTTCTCAGTGATAAACCGCTTTTCTTTCTGGTGAATTCTTATACCACCGGGCTTGCGCCGGCAGTGCTGACTTATATGCTGGCTGCAGAGCTGAAGGGCTTTCACGGGAAGGTGGATTCCCAGGAAATCGGACTGCCCGTAAGGGAAAGCGGACTTGTGCTGCCCTGTGGTGCTTCCGGCCGCTGGGAATGTGATGATAAATAAAGGGTTATGAGTGACAGCCTTGGGTTTAATGCAGAAATATCAGATGCCATCACAGACCAGCACTAACTGCTGAAAATAGAACCGGACGGAATTGTTGTCCAAAAGGCATGAAAGGTTTTCAATGCCTTCCATGAAGCTTATGATGCGGTAAGAAAACTATAGATACACGCAAAGACAAGGGAGGACTCCTGTATCAGGAAATCCTCCCCTGTCTTTGTTCTTTAATGGCGCTCCTGGCTCCATTCCAGAAGATCACCGGTGGCAGCGTCTATCTCAAACTCATATTCCGTACCGTTATAATAGATATCGCCTTCATAAACCAGCTTGCCGTCATCATCATCCAGCTTTATGCGCAGGTCCTTTTCCTCTGCCCCCGGAACCTTTGCAAGGGCTGCCGCGGATGCATCCTCCCGGCTTACTGCCGGAGTCAGGCCGGATGCATTTTCTCCGTCTTGTTTAAAATCATCATCAATATCAAAATCCGAACTCAGAATGCTGCCTGTGGAAGCGTCAATTTCGTAATCATATTCCTTATTTCCGGAATAAAATTCCACATCATATACCTGACGTCCATCCTCATGGTCTTTTTTCACCCGGATCCCCGTGATCTCCTCCTCCGTCACTCCCGCATCAGCTAACGCTGTGCTTCTGGCCTGCTCCTCGGAGACAGAAGACGCAGAATCCTGGCCTGCGGCATTCTGCGCCGTACCTCCATTACCGGATTCCTGTCCCGCAGCATTCTGCGCTGTACCTCCATTACCGGATTCCTGTCCCGCAGCATTCTGTGCGGTACTTCCGCTGCCTGAATCCTGGGCGGCGCCGTTTTGTGTCTTGCCGCCGTTCCCCGCATTCTGGTCTGTTCCTGTGCCTCCGCAGGCTGTCAGAAGCGCTGCGGAGATGGCTGCTGCCATAATAAATGCAAAATATTTTTTTCTCATAAGATAAACTCCTTCCATACATTTTTTATCTTGCGTATATCCATCCGATACTTTCATAATATACTGCATCGGATACACGCAATACTTATTATTCTTTGTATACGGTAAGTTTATCAGGGAAAGATTAAAATCACATTAAAAGTCTTAACTTTTTTTCTCTTTTGGGATCTGAAACGTAAATCTGCTCCCCCTGCCCGGCTGGCTTGCGGCCTGTATGGTACCGTTGTGGACACTGACGATCCACTGCACCATGGAAAGTCCCAGTCCGGAACTTCCGCTGTCACTGCGTGCGCTGTCTGCCCGGTAGAACCTTTCCCAGATGTGAGGCAGGTCTTCTGCGCTTATACCGATTCCGTCGTCCTCAACACATCCGGCAACCATCTCATCCTTATCCTGCAGGCTCATACGGATGCAGCCGCCTTTTTTTCCATATGTGACCGCATTCTGGAGCAGATTCAGCCAAAGACGGATAAGCAGGGTTTCATCCCCGCACACCATCAAATGCGGCGTGATCTCTGTTTCCAGCCGTATCTCTTTTACCTCGGCAAGGGCTGTCATCTCTGCCGCTGCCATCTCTGACAGCTCACTGAAATCCAGTGTTTCCTTTGTCACCTTCTCACGTCCCTGGTCTGCTCTGGACAAAAGAAGGAGCTGGGCGATCATCCTGGAAAGACCTTCCGCTTTTTTCCGGATGACCGTAATTTCCTCCCGGGCCTCATCTGTCAGTCCGTCCTGTGAAAGAAGGGAATCACACTGCATCAATATAACTGCCAGGGGCGTGCGCAGTTCGTGTGAAACATCTGAAGTAAACTGTTTCTCACGTTTCATGCTCCCCTCAATCTGTTCCAGCATATTGTCAAATGTGGAGGCAAGGCGGTAAATCTCGTCCCTTCCTTCTCCCAGGTCTATCCTTCTGGACAAATCTTCCTCCTCCTGAATGGAGCGCACTGTCTCTGTGATATGAGACACCGGGCGCAGGGTCCTTCTGGTCATGAAATATCCCAGAACAGCAGTGAGAACCACCAGAAGGGGAAGAAAAACCAAGGCCAGACGAAGGGTTATCCGAAAGCTCTCCTCCGCGTCTGTTATGGATATGATCCCCCTTACCATCAGATTCCTGTCTTCTTTTGGGGCATAGGACATATCAAATACATAATACTCCACACGCTCTGCCTTCTGCCTCCGCACCAAGCCGTCCTGAAAGGCCATGGACTGGTCAAAGCCGTAAGGGATCTTACCGTATAGGAGTACACCCTCCTCATCATATACAGAGAGATACACGCCGTTTTCCAGTTCCAGAAGGTCGGTGTCGAAATTAAGCCTCCCATCCTCCCACTCAATGTCATCAAAAGACCCTGCCACGCTCTCACGCAGCCGATTCTGGACAGAGCTGAGGATTTCCCTGTTGCTGAGAGAAAAAAGAACCGCAAACACAGTACAGATATTGATCGTCATGAGAATGGTATAAAGGATTGTCAGCTTTTGTTTCAAAGACAGATTTTTCATATGGGTTCCCTCAGAACGTATCCGGCGCCCCGCACCGTGTGGATGAGTTTCGGCTCAAATCCCTCATCAATCTTCTTCCGCAGATATCGGATATAGACATCTATCACATTGGAGCCTCCTGCATAGTCATAATTCCAGATATGCTGCTCCAGCTTCTCCCTGGATAAAACCATCCCGGCATTCTGTATCAGATACCGGAGCACCGCAAATTCCCTGGAAGATAAAATAATCTCCTGCTCTCCCCTGAAAACACGGCGGGTATCCAGATGGACATGCAGGTCTGCCACAGTACACACACTGCTTTTCTCCTTTTTCGGCTTCCTCAGCATGACACGTATCCTGGCAGAAAGCTCTTCAAAGGCAAAAGGCTTCACCAGGTAATCATCAGCCCCCAGATCCAGCCCCCTCACCCGGTCCTCCACACTGTCCCTGGCAGTGAGAAGCAGTACCGGCGTAGTGTCCTTTTTCCTCCGCATAAATTTAAGGACCTCCAGACCGTCCGTCTTAGGCATCATAATATCCAAGATCACCGCATCATACCGGGCGCAGGCCAGACAGTCCAGGGCCTCCTCCCCATTGGCGCAGGCATCCACGCTGTAGCTTTCAGCAGTCAGCTTTTTCACCAGCAGGCGGTTCAGATCACGTTCATCCTCGGCAATCAATATGCGCATGCTGCCACCTCCCTTCACACAGTAAATCTCAATCTCCGGATAGGATCTCGCTGTTCTGTCACCGGCTGTACCACATCCATCCTGCCGCAAGCAGGACCTGAACGGCCAGGATCAGCGGAAGACCCAGTTTAAACTTTTTATGCAGAGTCTTATGACGGAAAAAATCCATTCCGCAGACAGCGCCCACGGAACCGCCCAGAATAGCTGACAGCATAAGCCAGGATTCCGGTATCCGGTACTTTTTATGTTTTGCCTTCCACTTGTCTATTCCGAACATGGCAAATGCCGCCACATTGATCACAAGCAGCCAGGCCGCTATTATCTTGATCATTCCTTCTCTTTCTCAGGTATCTTGATCTCACCTGCCAGATTTTTATAGAACATTTCCTCGATTTTCTTTCTCTCCCAGTGTTTTCCCAGGATCCACATCACCTTGGTGACAATGGCCTCTGTGCTCATGTCGTATCCCTGGAACGCACCCGCCATAAGGGCTGCCTTACCTGTCTCATACACAGAGAGGTTACTCCCCTCATAAGGACACTGGCTCTTCACGACCACGATCATACCCTTGTCGATCACATGGCGCAGCTCATCCAGAACCTCAGAGGACATGGTGGGGATGCCGCCCATACCAAAGGCTTCTATGATCAGCCCCCGGTACCCCTGCTCGTACAAAAGCTGGAATATCTTTCCGTCAAACCCGGGTACCAGTTTTATGAGAAAGACTTTCTTCTCCAGTCTCCGCTCCAGCACGCAGGGACCTGACGGGGCCGGTATGAAATCTTTATAGATTTCCAGCCCTCTGGAATCCACCTCGCCCACATACGGATAATTAATGCTCTCAAATGCATGGAAGCTTCTGGTCCGCACCTTGCTGGCCCTGGTCCCCAGCATGATTTTTCTGTCAAAAGCCAGAAATACGCCGGGCATACCGCTTCCCGCCATATGGATAGCGCATCTGCAGTTCTCCACCGCGTCCGCCAGAGGGTTGGTGATGGACAGCTGGCTGCCTGTGATGACAACAGGGATAGGAATATTCAGCAGCATAAAAGACAGCACGGACGAGGTGTATGCCATGGTATCCGTGCCATGGAAAATCACGATCCCATGGTATTCTTTATACTTTTCGTAGACAGCCTCCGCCATGGCCTGCCAGTTCTCCGGCTGGATATTGGCGCTGTCAAGCTGGAACAATTCGTAAAAATCCACATCGTAAAGACTTGTGATATCAGAAATGTATGACAGGATATCTTTGCTGTTCAGCCCGGGCAGCAGGCCGTTTTCACTGCTGACGCAGGCCAGGGTTCCGCCTGTTGTTATGATCAAAATTTTCTTCTTCATTATTTTCTTCCTCTATATTTTATACTGTCCCCGGTACGCGCCATTATATACGGCCTGCATCTGCATGCCCCTCCTGTCCGGCACCGGGAATACAATTTTATTTTAGTGTAACGTAACCCATGGCAGTTTTCAATGGATTTTATATAAAAACCGTGCTAAGATAGGAAAAAAGTATATTCGCCGTGGCAGAATGGATGCTGCTAGTAACCGGCAGAAAAAAGAAAGAAAACGAGGTGTATCTTATGTATGGTTCCACATTTGGAAATATATTAAAAATATCAACCTGGGGCGAGTCCCACGGCGCCGGGATCGGCGTGGTCATTGACGGCTGCCCTGCAGGGCTTCCTCTCTCTTTGGAGGATATCCAGGCTTATCTGGACCGCAGAAAACCGGGCCAGTCACGTTTTACCACGCAGAGAAAGGAAGCGGACACTGTGGACATCCTCTCCGGTGTCTTTGAGGGAAAAACCACGGGAACTCCCATTTCCCTCATGGTGCGGAACACGGACCAGCGCTCTCATGACTACAGCCAGATCGCAGACTGCTACCGTCCCGGACACGCGGACCGAAACTATGATATAAAATACGGCTTCCGGGATTACAGAGGCGGCGGGCGATCCTCCGGACGTGAAACCATCGGGCGTGTGGCCGCAGGAGCCGTGGCCGCTAAAATACTGAAGGAACTGGGTGTGGAGGTCACTGCCTACACCCTTTCCATCGGACCTGTCACCATTGATAAAAGTAAATTTGACAAAGAAGAGATGGGCCGCAACGCCCTCTATATGCCTGACGCTGACGCGGCAAAAAAAGCCCAGGCTTATCTGGAAGACTGCATGAAAGAGAAAAACTCCTCCGGCGGCATGGTGGAATGTGTCATCAAAGGTGTTCCCGCGGGAATCGGTGAACCTGCCTTTGAAAAGCTGGATGCCGCTCTGGCAAAAGCCATCTTTTCCATCGGTGCAGTGAAATCCTTTGAAGTCGGTGACGGAATCGCCGCAGCCTCCTCTGACGGTTTACATAATAATGATGCATACCGGATGGACGAAGAGGGAAATGTAAGGAAAAAGACCAATCATTCCGGCGGCATTACCGGAGGGATCAGCGACGGCGCTCCCATTGTGCTGCGTGCCGCCTTCAAGCCCACCCCTTCTGTAGCGGCAGTCCAGGAAACGGTAAACCGCCGGGGTGAAAATATTGAAATATCCATCAAAGGCCGGCATGACCCCATTATCGTGCCCAGAGCTGTTGTTGTAGTGGAATCTATGGCTGCCTTTGTGATACTGGACGCTATGCTTGGAAGTATGACAACACGTATGGATGCTGTCAAAGATTTCTTTAAAAATCTTTAGAATTTTTTTCGTTTTATACCACGTCACTTTTTAATTTTAATTCCTATACTCAGTATAGTAACAGCAGGAGCAACGACACGGCAGGCAGCTGCCTGATGCGTGGTTTCCTGAACACAGGAGAAGAGATACCATGGAAATGAATCACATTTTAATTGTAGAAGACGACAAGGACATCCGGGAGGCAGTTGCCATTTATCTGAAAAGCCAGGGATATGAAGTGTTCCAGGCAGGCGACGGCGTAGAAGGGCTGGAGATGCTGGAGCGGGAGGAGATCCATCTTGCAATCGTGGATATCATGATGCCCCGCATGGACGGCATCACCATGACCATGAAACTCAGGGAAAAACACGATTTCCCGGTTATCATGCTCTCAGCCAAATCCGAGGAGGTGGATAAGGTTATGGGGCTGAACATCGGCGCCGATGACTATGTCACCAAACCATTTACCCCAATGGAGCTTATGGCAAGGGTGAACTCTCAAATGCGTCGGTACAAAAGATTCATGGAAAAACTACAGCAAAAAGAACAGGAAAATACGGACAGTATTTACACTATGGGCGGGCTTGAATTAAACGAGAGCACCTTCGAGGTGCGGGTAGACGGAGCCCCTGTAAAAATGACACCCATGGAATTCAAAATTCTCCTGCTGTTGATCAAAAATCCTGGAAGGGTATTCTCCGCGGATGAAATTTACGAACGTGTGTGGAATGAACGTGCCGTGAACACGGAGACGGTCATGGTACACGTCCGCAACATCCGCGAAAAGATTGAGATCAACCCAAAGGAGCCAAAATATTTAAAGGTGGTGTGGGGAGTTGGATATAAAATTGAAAAATTCTCGTAAACTTGCTCTGGTGCTGGTGGTGCTCGTCATATTGCTGCCTTCTTTGGCTATGATGATCATCCGCCCGCACTATATCAAAGGCCAGGGTAACTCTGAGCCGAATTTTAACACTTCCTCATTCATGAGCACACTTACACACTCCAACTATGTGCTTTATGCGGAAGAAAAGCAGAGGGAAAACCAGGCGGCTATGATCCCGTTTGACATCTTTTTCCCTTCTGCCTTAAACAACACACAAACGAAAAAGAATGAAGAGAGCAGTAACTCCGGATCCAAGTCCAATACTTCCTCACAGGAAATATCACAGGAAACTCTGGACGAAGAAAATTTCCCCTCTTCCAAATACAAAGATACCTTCGGAGATGCCTATGAGTCCTATACTTCTGAGGAAGCCATCATCGCATCTGCCAATGAGATTTCCAGGAAATTCTCCATATGGGAAGATAACTTCTCCACTCTGCGCTCCTATCTGCAGTACGAGGTAAGGGACGAAGACGGAAAGGTAGTGGACTCCAACGCCACCGAGGAGCTGGAACCTCTCCTCTCCGGCGAAAAAGCGGACGCCCTGGATAAAAAGTACGCCTTCGGTGCTGTCGTCAAGTACGACGGGAGCGGAAATGTATCACAGGCCGAATTTTTTTCCGGAAAAGCCAGCAATGCCACACAGCTTCTCAACGAACAGGTCCGTCAGAACCCATGTTCTGAGTTTGACAGCCAGTACGGTATGGATGCCCCTTTCCAGAAACCACAGGGCCGCACCTACCTTTACCTGATGACAGCCGAAAATTTGGCTACTTTTTTATCAGGCTCACCCGGCAGCGGATATCTGGAATATCTTGGGGTCAACACTTACCAGGCAACGGATGATCTGTCCATCGTCTTTTTGACCCTGCTGGCTATGGTAGCCGCAGCTGCTTTACTGCTGCCGTTTATGAAACAACTGCAGATGGGGGATGAAAAAATCTTCCAGGCGCCTTTTGAACTGGTCTGTATCATAGCCAGCTTTATACTGGGATTCTCCCTGTCCTTGTCCGTGGACGGCAACGCCATGAACAAAGAACCTATTTATAATGTCCTGCACAGTATTGGCGTTCCCCAGGAACTTGCCTCTATACTTCAGTATTTCTGGGGATTCATCGGATGGGCATTTATCTTCGCGGTGTGCTATTGGGCTGCCGGTTGTCTGAGATGTGTTTTTGTCATTGGACCGAAACGTTACATCCAGGAACGGGTTATCATCTACCGTATCTGGCCATGGGCAAAAAGTTTTATTAAAAATGTATACAACAGCATGCTTCATGTAAATTTGAAGGATGATACCACAAAGGTACTGATCAAGGTTGTACTGATCAACTTTATCATTCTGGGCTTTATCAGTCTCATGTGGGTCTGGGGAATCGGGGCGCTGATCATTTACTCCATCGCACTGTTCTTCCTTATGCGAAAATACTGCAATGACCTGCAGAAACAGTATCACAAGCTGCTGGATGCAACCAACCAGCTTGCCGACGGCAACCTAAACGGAACTATCCCTGAGGAGCTGGGGGTGTTTGAACCCTTCCGGGAGGAGATCGTCAAGATACAGAGCGGTTTCAAGATGGCTGTGGACGAAGAGGTTAAGAGCCAGAAAATGAAAACAGACCTGATCACCAATGTATCCCATGACCTGAAGACACCTCTGACAGCCATCATCACTTATGTAGATCTGCTGAAGGATGAGAATCTGCCGGATGAGGAGAGACGCCGCTACATTGAAGTGCTGGAACAGAAATCCACACGGCTGAAGCTTCTGATCGAGGATCTGTTTGAGATCAGCAAAGCGACCAGCAGAAATGTGACGCTGAACATTATGGATGTAGACATTGTAAGCCTGATGCAGCAGGCGAAACTGGAGCTTCAGGATAAGATCGAGGCTTCCAATCTTTATTTCCGCTGGCGTCTGCCTGAGGATAAAGTGGTCCTTCCCCTTGACAGCCAGAAAACCTACCGGGTGTTTGAGAACCTTCTGGTCAATATCACCAAATACGCCATGCCGCGTACCAGAGTGTATGTGGATATGGAAAATGATGAGAAGCGGGTTCGTATTTCCATGAAGAATATCTCAGCCTCTGAGCTGAACTTTAATCCTTCGGAGATCACCGAGCGTTTTGTCCGGGGAGATGTTTCCCGGAATACAGAGGGAAGCGGACTGGGCCTGGCCATTGCCAAGAGCTTTGTAGAACTTCAGGGCGGAAACCTGCAGATCATGGTGGACGCGGACTTGTTCACTGTGGAGATTGTATTCCCGAAACCGTGATATAAGAAAAAACAACGTTTGATACCATGAACGCAAACAGCCCCGGTACTGCATACGGATTGCAGTACCGGGGTTATCTTTTTTCATTACGCCCAATAGATTCTCATTCCTGTCTCGTGGCTCATGCGCTCCGGATGGCCTTTGACTCTGGATGAAAGTGCAAAGATATCTCTGTAGGAATTTTGCGCAATACAGTTTCCATCTTTGCCGGTAATACTAACATACAGATCCCATCTCTGCCCTTCTCCATAACCATCCCTAAAATGGACAGCTTCTTTCACTAAAACCTTAAGCACCATTAAGTCCTTAATTGAACTGGAAATGAATGATACCGCAGTAAAAGCGGTTGCCGCCATGTCTGTGTTCTACCGGAACTCCCTATCCAAAGGCCGGTTCATCATTCCTTTAAAGCAGGAACTGGAGCTGACAGAGCAGTACCTTTACATACAGAGCCTCCGGTATATGGAGCTGCCCAAAGGAGGAGTAAAAAATGAAAACCTTGATAATCATTGATGATGAGCTGTTTTTTCGTAAATCCATATGCAGCCTCATAAAGAAACAAGAGAACTATGAAATCATCGGCGAAGCCAATAACGGGGCCTCCGGTGCTGAAATGATACGGGAATTAAAACCGGACATTGCACTTGTGGATATCTCCATGCCGGTTATGGACGGCCTGGAAATGATCCGCTCCCTTGTATCAGACTGCCGGACAAAATTTATCCTCTCCACAGGTTACAATGACTTTGCCTATGCAAAACAGGCAATTACCCTGGGGGTAAAGGAATATCTTTTAAAGCCAGTCGACAACCGGGAACTACTTGACTGTCTTGATAAACTGAGCCAGGAAATTGACGGGGAACGCCGCAGGCAGGGTGTGATATCTGATTATTATCAGACACGGAGCCTTTACCAAAAACATATGGCACTAAATTTCTTTGGCAAAGCCATTTCCGGTGACTGTCCGCCGGAGGAATTTGCTGTGTTAAAAAAACAGGCTGAACTGGAAAGTACCGACTGGTTCATGGTCCTGTCTTTAAAGCTGAACAATACCAATACTGCTGTGTGGAACTGGGAAACTGACCTTTCCCTCTGTCATTCCATTATGGAAAACATTTGTACAGAAGTCCTTCATCAAACATATGAAAATCTGCTCTATGTGGATTATTCCCTCTTCCACCAGTATATTGTCCTTGGACTAAAGAACAATTTCTGTGAGGTTACACATCTGGAAAACCTTTGTGAGCACCTGATAAAACTGCTGAAAGAAACAGTACATATTCCTGTAAGTATTTTCAGCGGAACTCCAAAACACGGTGCACAGGGAATAAAGGCTTCTTACGAGGAGGCCCTTTCCGTCCAGCACACCAGCAGCTACAAAAACCTGACGGTATTTAAGTATTATAACCCTGAATCCCTGTCCCCTGAAATTGATATCACCTCTGATATCTGCCAGGAAATCCTGCTGTTATTGCGCAGGAAGCAGGAAGAACAGATGGTCCAATATATTTGTGCCACCTTTGACAAAATGCAGGAATCCAACTGCCATATCCGTAAAATCTATCTGACTGCAGCCCTTTTTATCACAACGCTGGATGACTTTATTACTGAGTGCGGCTGTTCGGATTTAGAATTTACAGGATTGCAGAATGCCCTGGACTCATACAAAAACTGTGAAAACATAGAACAGCTCAAAAAACTGCTTACAGATACATATGCTTCTGTACTGGAATACCTTGGAAATAAAACAGTCTCCGGCAAAACCTCCCTTATTGCGGATATCCAGCTTTATATTGAACAGCACTATATGGACCCTGAATTGAGACTGGAACCTATTGCCTCCTATTTCTTTGTGAGCCCTCAATATCTCAGTACACTTTTCAGCCAGGAAAGCCATACTACACTGAGCAGCTATATCAACATCTACAGGATGCACAAAGCCAAAGAATTTCTGCTGCAGCAGTCGCCATCCATCCAGAACACAGCAGCTCTGTGCGGTTTTACAGATGCCGGGTATTTCAGCAAATGTTTCAAAAAATTTTACGGAATCTCGCCTAAAAACTTTTTGGCACTACGTTCCTCCTGATGGTGTCTGCGGAATTTAGCTGCATAAAACAGATGCTTATTGCCAAAACCTTCCTTTTGTGCTAATTTAAGTAGTATTGAAAAAAGAAAGGACTATGTAACGGTTCCATGTCCACTGTTATGGCAGATGAATGCATTACGATACGGCTGCCGTAAGGACTCTGAACGGTTACAGGACTGCAGAACATGACAGAGATCTTAACCAGGGCCGCTTCGCTTATATGCATGGTCGCCCTGGCCTTTACATTGAAAAAAATACATATCCTGAAAAAAGAGGATTTCCGTGTGGTATCCGCCCTGGTGGTGAAAATCACACTGCCCTGTGCTATCATCATTAATTTCAGCCGGATGGATTTTGACGCTTCCCTATTCTTTTTGGTTCCCATTGGTTTCTGCGGAACCCTGTTTTTGATCGGGATCGGATATTTTATGGCAAGAAAGAAAAGCCCGGATGAAAAAGCGTTTCAGATGATAAACCATTCCGGATTTAACATCGGTACCTTTGCCATTCCTTATCTGCACAGTTTTGTGGGACCCTCCGGTGTGATCGCGGCATCAATGTTTGACATCGGCAACGCCCTGCTCTGCACCGGCGGAACCTACGCGCTGGCTTCAAGTGTGCAGGACCCACATAACAGGCCAACCATTGGTTCCCTGTTAAAAAAGACGTTTTCATCCATCCCCACCTTGACCTATCTGCTTATGACACTTTTAAGCCTTCTGCATATCAGGCTTCCCGATGGCATCCTCACCCTTACAGAGATCGGAGCGGATGCAAATGCATTTCTGGCAATGGCAATGCTTGGAATCGGCATGGAACTAACCTTAAACCGCAGGCACTTCTCAGCCATCACCCGCATCCTCAGTGTCCGTTATCTGACAGCCCTGGCTTTTTCCCTGGCAGCCTGGTTCCTTCTCCCTTTTGACAGGACACTGATAAAAACACTGGTCATCCTGCTCTTCTCACCCCTGGCATCCTTTGACCCTATTTTTACAGAGAAATGCGGAGGAGATGTGGGGCTTTCCAGTGAAATTAATTCCATCAGCATAATCATAAGCATTATATGTATGACACTGCTTTTCATTATTCTATAACAAATCCCTATCCGTCATTGCGGGGGCCATTTAGCCCCTCAACGGAACAGCACCAGATTTTAGATGTGGATCTGAAAATCTGGTGCTGTTTGGGAATTGGTGTGCTAGAATGAAAAAAAGCTATCCAAACTATTTTATCTGTATCTGGCAAGCCCTCATAGCCTCCAGTGCATTTCTATGTCTCTCCTCCGTAACGCCCGCGCAGCAGGATGCATCCACAGAGATCACCGCCTCCGGAAGTGCTGCCTTCAATATCATAGCATTGGAAATAACACAGATATCTGTGCACAATCCTACAAGCTCTATCTCCTCATATCCATCTTTTCCCGCCAGATGAGCCAGCATTGTACTTCCAAATGTAGGTTTTTCCGCCAACCTGCAGCCGTCTGCCAGTTTTCTCAGTTCAGGTACCAGTTCCCACCCCTCAGTCCCTCTGATGCAATGGGCCACTGGCAGGTTCCTGCCCTCCTGGGTCTCCATATAATTGGTCTCATGGGTATCAAGGGTAAACACAACTGTTTTCCCCACTGCTTTGGCTTCCCGGACCTTCTTAACCACATTTTCCACAATGGCTTTGGCCTCTTTGGAACCAAGAGCGCCTGTCACGAAATCAACCTGCATGTCAACTACTACTAATAACTGCTTCATTGTTTTATCCTCCATTTTTATTGATACAGCTCGTCCTGATAGATATGAGCCTTTTCCCGTCCCTGCAGGATCCGCAGCGCGCCATAGGCCAATGCTTCCAGCTCCATCTCCCCGGGCATGATCCTGACAGGTCCCAAAAATTTAATATAATCCATGATCCAGTCTGTCAGCATCTTAGAATGAGCCATAGCCCCGGTGAGAATTATGGCATCCACATTTCCCTTCAGGGCCGGAGCAAGCTGTCCAATCCCCTTTGCCACCTGATAGGCCTGCGCTTCGTACAACAGCTCCGCCTTTTGGTTTCCCCGGCGTATCATTTCCTCAATCTCCCGGCAGTCATAGGTTCCCAAATACGCCTTCAGACCTCCGTCCCCCCGAATTTTCCGCATGAGTTCTGCCTTTGTATACTTCCCGCTGTAACACATATCAACAATATAAATAATCGGCACACTTCCCGAACGCTGGGGAGAAAAGGCTCCCCCGTCATCACTTAAAGCATCCACTATCTTCCCGTTCCTGTGGGCGGAAAACGAGATTCCTCCACCCATATGCGCCACCAGAAAATTCATTTCCCCGTAAGATTTTCCTGCTTCCTCCGCTGCTCTCCGGGCCATTGCTTTGCTGTTCAGTACATGGCAGAAGCTCTGCCGCACCACCTCCGGTATCCCGGTAATACGTGAGATCTCCATAAACTCGTCAGATGACACCGCGTCGTAAATATAGGCAGGTATGCCAAGAGGCGCGGCAACGGCATCTGCGATCAGCGCCCCCATATTGGAAGCATGCGGGCTGATGGGCCCCTCCAGGATCCTGTCCTTCATTGCCTGATTCACCGTATAGCCTCCGGCTTTTACAGGCGGCAGAAGGCCGCCTCTGCCCACAACCGCGCTCAATCGCTCCACCTTATATAAATTCTTTTTCAGGCAGGTCAGAACCATATCCCTTCTGAGCGGAAACTGTTCCTTTATCTCCTGATGACTGTCCAGGAAAATGGCATCATGCTCAATCTCTTCCCGGAACAGTTCTTCCCTGTCCCTGAATACTGCTATCTTCGTAGACGTAGAGCCCGGATTTACTGCAAGAATATCGTATCCCATGGTCTCACGGTAATTGCCCACTGCCTTCATCCTTACGTCTCCCTTCTATTATAAATGTGTCTTTTTCCTCAGCTCCTCACCCAGGGCTCTCCCCTTAAAAATAGCTAAGGCAGAAAGCATCAGCACTGCCCCTGCCACGCAGAGCACTGACGGCATTCTGACACTGACGGCACCGCACAGCAGAAGGACCAGGGGAACAAGACTTCCCACAGACACCATGACCATATAAATCATATAATGCGGCACCGGTGCCCTGGTAACGAACACAATTACCCACAAAATCACATAGACAGCCAGCAGCACAATGGGAATTCCAAAATCTACAGACCATCCTCTCCATCCCGTAATATAATCCCAGAATAAAAAAACCGCCCACAGAAGCACTGCCTCCCAAACCGCATTTTTAAACAGATTCCTCCGTTTTACAATTGCGACCGCGGATAGAATCCACATACATCCCACTCCCGCCAATACATATCCAGACCAAAAGCTACGGAATCCTAAGATCCAATTTACAGAAACCGCAGCGACACAGGCTGCAATACATACAAAGGAAAATATTCGGAATCCCATGGCCATGCGGGAGCTTTCCCTTCTCAGGTCAGGAAACATCTGGCTCTCCTCCTCCGGAGTCCCCTCCAGATTCCCCTGGCAGAGGGGACATTTTCTGCGGGGATTTCTGACTGTAATTTTGCACCGTTTACAATACTGCATCCTCAATCCCCTCCTTTTTCCCCGCCAAGGGCTATGATCTCCACCAAAATCCCCTGCTCAGTCAGCATACGGAAGAAATTTCGTTCAATCCTTGTATTTGCATACCCGGAAGTAAAGCTGACCGTCAGTTTATTTTTCCAGGAGCACATACATAGCTCCATTTTAGGCGTACTGGTGTAAAAATCAAACCAGTCAATATAAGGTTCACACTCTACGGGCATTTGAATCCTCCCAATATTGGAAAAGACAGCCGTGTCCGCAGAGGTGGAAAAAGCGGCTCCTGCCTGCATCCCCCACAATTTGAGCGGGAGAGGCAGAATGCGCATAAAAGGATTTTTCTCCATCCGCATAAATCCATTCATACGCGCTGCGATCCGCTTAGGTGTCAGCTCCTTTTTGAAGAACTCTGCTGTAAAAGCAATGACATCCTCCAGCTTTTCGCTCTGTTTTGAAAAATTATAACCAATATCAATCCACCCGAAAAAATTTCTGACGGATGAGGAGGGAAAATAACTCCTCAGGTTCACGGGGATCATCAGGGCCACAGGCCGCTTCTTCTGTCTCGGACTCATATCCCTTGCAATGGCACAGAGAAGTACAGCCGTGAGATATACCTGTTGTCTGAAAACTGCGCGCTGTGCTTATCAGCGCATCTGTGGGCACAATGCCTTCCACCAGTCTCATCTGCCCGTATTCCAGGCGGTGATATTTAAGCTGATGGGATTTGTATTTTGGAATATCCTCAGCAGCCTCTTTGTTGGAATAGTATTTATCAAAGCTGTCCTCAGCCATCTCCTCATCCGTGGCATCCGCCTGCACCTGGGAAACCGGGCCTTTTACACAATGGGGGTACGCTTCCATCAGGTAATAATATATAAGGCTTTTCAAAAACTGAAGCGCCCCGGTCCCGTCCGTGAGAGCGTGATACGTCTCAAAACTGATACGCTTTTTATAATAAGTAACCTCAAAAAGAAGGTTTTTCTGGTCTCTCACGTAAATCTGACTGCAGGGCGGACGGTACTCCTCCCTGACCACAGGCCTCAGTTCTGACTCCTCCAGATAATTCCAAAATATACCGCAGCGCAGGACACAGAGGAAAAGGCTGTAATCCTCCATACACAGATCAAGGGCCTTCTGCAGCTTTTCAGGGTTTATCTCCTCTGTAAGCTGACAGGAAAGCCGAAAGACACGCTCATCCTTCTTCCCGCTGGTGGCAGGAAAAATCTTTGCTGTATTCTCCAGAGTCCTCCATTTTTTTCTGCTGAAATGGGCCATTCTCTCACTTCACTTTCCGGAATGTGCATGAAACACATTTATGGCAATCGGTACGTTACACTTTATGGGACCAAATCCACCCTATAGCCGGGTATGCAGATCGCCGGAATGAATTTCAGACACACTTTAATCTCAAACAGATATTTTTAAAAATCTATTGACGTAATCATAAGTTTCCCGCACTGCCGGATATACAGGCTCCAAAAGAAAAAATCCATGTATACCGTCTGCGATGCGGTGCGCTGTCACGTCCACGCCTGCCGCTTTCATTTTCTCCGCGTAATCCTCCCCCTCATCCCTAAGAGGGTCCAGTTCCCCTGTGATCACCAGGGCCCTGGGCAGACCGGAAAAATCTTTTGCCAGCAGAGGCGCAAAATAAGGATTCTGCCTGTCCTCCTCACAGCTCTGATAAAAGTCCAGATAGTCTGCCATGTTCTGCCTGGTCAGAAGATAATCCCTGCCGTTTTCCAGAACAGAAGGATAGGCGTTTTCCTCACTATAATAATTATTAACACAGGGATAGATTAATATCTGCCTTTTTGGCATAAATTCCTTCCTGTCCCTGGCCATCTGGCAGACAGCCGCAACAATATTTCCCCCTGCGCTGTCTCCCATAAGGGTAATCTGGTCAGGCTCCGCGTTTAAAATGGTCCGGTCCAGAAACACAGCCTTGGCTGCAGCATAACAATCCTCTATCTGGGTGGGGAATCTATGTTCAGGTGCTAATGGATAATCCACAGAAACTACCACATGCGCCGTATTCTTTGCCAAGTTCCAGCATACCCGGTTATAAGATTCCACGCTTTCGGTCACAAATCCGCCTCCGTGTATGTAGAGGATGACCGGATATATATTATCCGACATTTTCCCTGTATCAAGAGATTTATTTTTCTCCTGGAAGGCTTCAATATCCACCGTATCGTAAGACTCCTCATTAGGAAAATAAATTCGCACAGGCACTTCCCTGCCTTCATTGTAAATCTTTGTGTCCAGTGTCCGGTAAAAAGGCTTGAAGGGATCCAAGATCTTCAGATTCATGATCCGTCTGGATTTTTGGAGATCCAGTTTCGTCTCCGGATCGGACAACGCTTTCAGTACCAGGTGCATTGCTTTATTCATGAGCAGATTCTCCTTATTTTCTTATATTGATTGTTGCAGATATTTGGTCTGGTGTCAATGCGAAATAAAAAGGAAAGGGCCGCTGCATTATTTTCTCTGTTTCCGGCAACACTATCCGTAAAATCAACATTTGGAGGCCAAAGATGAAATTATGTAAACTTATTCCCATATCCCTTGCCGCTCTTATCCTCATGACCGGATGCGGTTCCGGAAAATCCAATACGGAAGATTACCTGAAAGAAGAAAATGCCATTATGGATAAAATGATGGATGAAATGGACCGCGCCCAGAATACCGGCAGTGCGGAGCTTGATTTTCTCAACGGCATGATCCCCCATCATCAGTCAGCTGTAGATATGTCCAAAAGTTATCTGGAATATGCCGGAAAAGATGGTGAATTCAAAGGTCTGGCAGAGAATATAATCAGTGCCCAGAATACGGAAATTGACCAGATGAACACTATGATAGAACGTTTTCAGAAAGTGGAAAACCCGGATAACGAAAAAGAAGCTGCCTATTTGGAGGATTATCGTGCCATGATGGATAACCATCACAGTTCCCACACTGGGGCAGAAACCTCCGACCTGGAGACAGCCTTTGCGCAGGGCATGTCCATGCATCATCAGATGGCAGTGGATATGGCAGAGATAGTCCTTAAATATACAGATGATGAGGAGCTTACAGCGTTTGCTGACAACATCATCACACAGCAGAAAAAAGAAATTAAAGAAATGCAGTCTTATCTGGATGATAACACGGACAGCGGCAGCCATAAACATTAGGATATTCCGGAAACTTACGTGCTGCCACACCGGAAATAATCCACAGAAAAAAGATATCTGCCCCGGATTCCACAAACCGGGCAGATATCTTTTATTTTCTCACCCTGAAAAAATCACTCCGGGAGCCTCACCCGAATTCCTGCCCGGTTCGTCCGGCGGCAATGGCTCATCCGTGCTGTCACCCGGCTGCAGTCCTGTATTCTGGAAATTCATATCCAAAAGGCTGCCTTCCGGAGCAAACCTCCGCCACAACAGTGATGACTCCCGGAACAAGACATCCTCATTTCAGGATCAAATCTTTATATGCCTCATCCACATCTTTCTGAGACGCATCCGGGTTGTCCAAAACACCCTGTGCATGGTCCAATGCATCCGCAAAATCCTTCCAGCTTTCCGTGGTATATCCATCCGGAGCCAGCTCTGCCTTCTGCTCTACCGCTGCCCGTAAAACTTTAACGGATACCAGGGCATCTTTTGCGTCGTTCAAGGCTTTGACGGCTTCCATCACATCTTCCTGTGCTGCCTCCGGATTTTCAGCCACACCTTCTGCTGTCTCTTTTACCTGCATAAGGGCCGCATAGCTGCTCTGGGTATAATCTTCCGGTTTCAGGGTTCCCGCTTCTTCCAGAAGATTGTTTAACTCCTCTTTTTCTACCGGTTGATCCGGCTCTTCCGCTGCAATACATCCAACTCTGATATTGTCCATGCGACACCATGTATCAGCCCCCATGTTACCGTAAAATCCAATGGTCAGCGTGTTGTCTGTAACTTCTGCTTCCAGGCCGATCATCTCATATACATTATTGGTAGGAATATTTTCTTTTGCAATGATCTGGTCTGTTCCGTCTTTAGCATACATATAGAAATCATCCGTATCCTTAACGCCCGCATTTACCATCACATGAACCGTGTAGGTGCCATTTGGGATATCATGCAATGTCTGATATGTATGTCCCAGATATGGAGAGGACCTGTAATAAGATAAACTTCCCTTTCCTTCGTATATTTCTTTTGCTCTGGCGGTAATATAACAGCCATAAGGAGAATAGGTATACTCATTAACCCATCCGACAGAAAGTGCCTGCTCAAAATCTCCGTTCACGATCTCTGTCTGTTCGGGGATCACCAGATCAACTGTCTCCTCCGCACCTTTTGTCACCTGAACATTCTGCTTTACCGCGCTCACCGCGTGATCGGCGGACGCGATCACCTGATAAACCCCGCCCGTCACATTTTCAAGACGGAATGTGCCGTCCGCTTCTGTCTCAAGCTGATATCTTGTCATATCGTCTTTGGTATTGCAGCCCCTCAGTGAAATCTTTGCCTTTCCTGCCGGATCACCATTTATATCCGTCACAGTTCCGGTAAGCGTACCTGCGTTTATTTCCATAACCGTATCAGCCGCAAAAACGGTTTCACCCTTTTTCACCTCTACCTGGACAGGCCCCTGATCCGCATATCCCTTTTTCTCAAAATACAGTTTGTATATGCCTGCTTCGATGGCGCTGAAGCTGTATTTGCCCTCTCCGTCTGTAGTCTGGGTAAACGCAGAATCATTATTTTTCAAAATAACTTTTACGGATGAAAGCGCACCGCCGCTTTCATCTGTAACTTTCCCCGATACATCGCCGGTGTTGATGGCAAGTGTGAACTGAATGCCTTCCGTAGTATCATTTGGAAGTACCGTAACTCTCTGAGGTTCCTCCTGCAGTGCATACCCGTCACAGGATGCAGAGATCAGATAAGTTCCCGGTTTCAGCATATTTACGGAAAAACTCTGTTCCTCCTCCGTTATGGGGACCTGACAGGTATATACATCGGTTCCGTCTTCCCTTACAGCGTGTATGGAAGCATTTTTGCCCACAGCATCCGAATGTATGGTTCCGGATACTGCTCCGCGCTCTGCTGTGGTATCTGCCTTTACAAAAGTAATATCATCTATGTAGCAGGCCGCTTTTTCCTTGCCGTCAGCCAGAAATCCCACTTCCACGGCGCCCCCGGATACAGGAACATTTTCCAAAGAGACCTGCCTCCATTCCGCTTCCATATCAGAGATATCACAGGCAAATGTCATGCTTCCGCTTTTTGCATACATCTGCAGCACATGGAAATCACCGCTGCCTTTTACATATGCCGTCATGTTGTATTCACCATCAGGCAGTTCCACATAGGGGGTTGTCTTGACCTCCTGGGAGATACTTCCGGCAAAATCTACAGTATCTGTAAGGGCAAGCCCATATTTTCCGGTTACTACATTCCCGCTGTTTTTAATGGGAGAGCTGCCTTTTTCCACAGTATTCTTCCATCCAGCCAGGGATGCTGCCGACACACGGTCCGCGTCAAAACTTCCGTTTTTAATGTAATTATTATCCTCCGCAGCACGCCATTGCCCGGCTGCCATATCCAGATCCCAGGAACTTAAAGAGTTGAAATAGGGTACATCACCATCAAAGGATAATGGACACCACTGGTTATAGCCCAGTCCGTTATTTGCAAAGTCAGACCATCGGTCACCACAGAAAAGAACGGTATCCTGAGCACCGCCCTGGACTGTATAGAAAAATCCTGTCTGTGATACATGGCAGAAGTCATCACTGCATCCCGGCATCACCTGCATTTTAGATTCCGTACCTTTTTGTTCCAGGTAATCCGGTTCCAGACTGTCCAAAACCATATAGTATGCATGGGATGCATTCCAGCCGTACAGATCCGACGCGCAGATGTAGTATTTGCCGTTGTATTTGAACATACAATTGCCTTCCCTGCCATCCCCCTGGAATACTTTGTAAGGCTCTCCGATTTCTATTTTACCATCCGCGTTCTCCCTGATCTCTGACAGGAAGATCCTGTTCCGTCCTCTGCCGTAGGAATACAGCAGGTAATCTTTTCCTGTGTCTTCATCTGTAAATACCGTCTGGTCGCCGGTATTGGAGGTTCCGCCTGTATAAGATGCCATATTTACTCTCCGGTCCCACTTAAACTGGCCGGCAGGACTGTCTGATCTGAGAAGTAGAACCTGTTTTGTTACACCGTCTTTTGAGGTATCCCCTCCCGCATTGTCAATGACATCACCAGGGTCTGCAAACTCATGCTGGATGGCCATCACATAAGTTCCGCTCTCCTCCATGTAAGCCACGCCCATTCTGCCCAGCCATGTTGCCGGATTACCGTTGGTCTGTTCTACGCCGCTCACCTCAGACTCTGTCAGCACATTGCCCTCAAACTTCCAGTTTGTCAGATCATCCGAAGTATAACATGTGACTGCTTCAAATGTGGTCGCGCTGTAGCTTTTGGCTGGATTTTTATAATAAGCTTCTGCCTCTTTATACTTTACTCCATACCAGTAATACGTGTCCTTTCCCGTATCCGGATTTTTGAATTTAAAAATTCCGCCCCCCTGGGAATAAATCGGATCTCCGTCAACATCATGCCAGAATATATCATTTTTTATATTCTGTGACTGGGCCTGCACAGTCTTTGGTGCAGCCGCACCTGATGCAGATGCCATGGCAAAGGCCATGATCCCGCAAAGCAATAAACGTTTTTTCATTCTTTTCCTCCTAAGTCATTATATATTACTGCCATTACTTCACCGCTCCCGTAATACCTTCCGCAATACTCTTCTGCAGGCAGAAAAATACCACTGCCGTCGGAATGGTACGTCCTCCTTTTATATCCGCTTTATACAAAATTTGCTGCTGCCTTTACTCAGCAGCAGCAAACCTCTCTATGAAATATTTTGTTCTTCTCAGCCTCCCATATTGAACTCTACAGTCGCCTGGGCCTTTTCTATCTCAGCATCCATGTCCGCATTCTGCTGTGTAATATTAGAAAGGGCAACGCCAATGGCATCTCGTGCATCATAGTAAAATGGTCCTGTAATGTTTGACGGTGTCTTGGTGGCAAAATCTACGATCTTAGCATAGACCGCGTCGTTCCCGAAAAAGGCAACGTCCTGGTTATAAATATCAGATTCCGCTGCCGGTGCCCATGTGGAAAGAGCTCCCTTGCTGATCAAATCGTCATACAGTTCTGTGCTTCCGGCAAATGTGGATTTGAAGAAATCTTTTGCCAGTTCCTTGTTTTTACAGTTGGAGGTGATAACCCAGGAGGAGCCGCCGCTGTTGGAATAGTTGGTTGCCCCCTCAGATTTGTCCAGTTTCGGCATATCTGTGATCGCCCAATTTCCGGACTGGTCCTCTTTTCCTGTTACGGTGGCCATGATCCAGCAGCCGTTCATAGCTCCTGCAACGGTACCATTATTGATAGATGCAACATACTGATCCCAGTCTGTCACTTCCACAAGTGTCCCGTCTTTTACCATCTGTGTATAGATCTCCATGCATTCTTTCAGGGCGTCATTGCCTACTATATTGATTGAACCGTCCTCGTTAAACATGGAGGCACCACAGGACTGGAGCATCATCATGATCTGGTCCGGGGAGCCGGCCTGTGCGGTTATCATCGGCTGTCCTGTCTTTTCTTTTACCACTTTCGCTTTCTCCATAAATTCAGACCAGGAAATATCTGTGAAATCATCAATGGTGAATCCTGCCTGCTCCAGATAGTCCGTGCGCAGACAATTGATCACAGCGCCGTTGTCAAAGGGAACCCCCAGATTTTTGCCGTCTACTGTGGAGTATGCTGCCTTTGCACTTGAAAACTGTGTAAAATCAACTCCTGAATCCGACAGGTCTGTAAATACATCCGGATAATTGGTGGCATATTTCTGGAAGGAATTATCCTGCATCAGAAAGATATCAGGCAGTGTGCTCAAGTCCCCCGCTGAAACGGCTGTTGTAACCTTTGTCTCAATATCATCGGACTGCATCTCCGTAACTTTAACCTGGAACCCGGGATGGTCCTTGGCATAAAGTTCCGCTGCCTTTTCAATGGCATAGATATTAAAATTAGGGTCCCAGCACCATGCGGTCAGGGTATTGTCATCACCTGATGCGGCTTCCGCGTTATCTTTTTCTGTACCTGCATCCTTTTTTGTCTCTGTTCCCGCATTCCCTTTTGTCTCTGTACTTCCGTCACTTCCTCCGCAGGCTGCCAGTGAAAATACCATTGCGGAAGCCAGGAATACTGCTACTACTTTTCTTCTCATAACTTAACCTCTCAATCCTGATTACTGTTTACATGTTACATGTTTGCGCGCATTTTGAAGATTATATTGATCCAGCCGGATATTACTGCCCACAATTTGCTTAAACCACAGCTTTTGTTCAGTGACAGCTGAATTTCTTCTAATTTTATGTAAACCTATTTTTTCTGGTAATTTCTGTTTTTATCTGTTATAATTGGTCTCAATTTATCTTTCCCCTAACCGGGGCAAACCTAAAAAGGAGGCCTTTATGAAAATCTCACTGCTTCAAACTATCTCTGCAGACCAGATGGAGCTGGAGGAATATTGTATGGATAATGGCATCATGTCCGTCCATGTCCTCTCCTACGGCTGCGCTTTAACCGGCATCTATGTGCCTGACAAAAGGATAAACAGAGGGCCAGAGGATTGAACCATGCCTTTTTGTTAAACAAAGGACACAACCCTTCCGATCCATCCCTGGTACTGGAAGATCCTCCATCCGGACGAAGCCTGAAGCTCTATACGGATACCCCTTCCATCGTGGTCTATTCGGGAGGCTTTATTGAAAATACTTATAAAATCAATGGGGGATGCCTCTCATCCCCGCACTGTGCCATAGCCCTTGAGCCACAGGATATCCCCGATACTCCAAACTGCGGCCTGGCTCCCATGCATATCCTAAAGCCCGGTGCGCTCTATCTAAGAACTTTCACCTATGCCTTTTCTTTTTAAAATCTATCTTATCTCGTCCCTTGCAGATACGGCACTTAGCTCACAGGCTGTGCCGTTCCGCATTTCGGGCCATTTTTCCAGAAACCTTTTATGGCCTTCACGCAGTGCGTAAATTTTCACCAAAAGTTTTTCAGGAAAATCAAAATACCGCAGGCTTAATTCTGCCGGCTCCCCGGTGTAGTAATAATCATTGAGCAGCTCATCTTCCTGATATATTTCAAGCTTATCTCCTCCATATGCAAATGTAAGGATACAATCCAGTATATCTTGCGCATACTGTATCTCTGTTTCATACGTCCTGCTTTCTTCATCCTCAGAGATCAGACGGAATTTTGCGGAGGTCTTACTGCTCTCCTGGTTTCTCTCATAAACAGTGAAGATGCCGTCCCTGCCGCATCTGGCAAAGCCGGGAATTCCGGACGATAGGTCAGGATAACATTTTATCTTTGTATGCAGTGCCCCGGTTACCTTTACCTCCCCGTCCTCTTCCCACACATAATTATCGGAGAGTATCAGATAGTCTCTGTCCAGTGTGATTTTCCATGCGTTCAGAGCATCCGCCCTGGAAAGATGCAGCGTCCATGCCGCGTCTTCCCCCTTCCAGCAGTAAAACGGCTCATAGTCACCGTAAAATACATAACAAGTCTCCGAACCTTCCAATCTGCAAAGAGGTATTGCGGCTGCCGAGGCCAGTTCCTTGTCCCCCAGTTTCATGTGATAAGGGAAGAACCCATAAGCTCCGGAAGGTATGTCCATTTCATGGAATTCCACAGTGTCTCTGCACCTTCCTGTAAGCTTTACCCCTCTGTGGGCATCCATGGTTCTTTTTCTCTGATAATTATTAAAAAATACATATCCGTGCTTGTCATCATGTCTCCACGAAGTCCTGAGTGAATGGGTATCCTCAGGGCTGATATCCGCAGGCGCTATCTCCTCCGGAAGTTTCGCCATGTCATCCCCAAAATCAGCCAGAAACATGGCAAGCAGTTTGATCTCTTTATATGACTCCGATATCTGTCCGTATTGGCGGATCGGGGCAAAAAAATCATAATTTACCACAGGAACATTGTTGGGATACCCACTCTCTTTGCTCTCCTGCAGGGTAGAAAACTTTCCTTTAGGATTGCTCCCCCCATGATACATATAATAACCGAGCATAGCCACACCGGAGCCAAGTTTTGCAAGAGACATGGCTCCGATATCCGTTCCCGTGGGCACAGGCCTTCTGTGTTCCGTGGGCTGCAGACCACCGCCCAGCTCTGCCGTCAGATAAGGAAAATCCTCGGGGGAAAATGTCAGCTCAGAACACACATGATGGTCGTTGGCTACCAAGGCATCATTCCTTTTGCCGCTGAAAACGTAATTCTCATTTGCCTCTATCTCCGTAAGCCGTGGATCCCAGGGAGCTTCACAGTAGCCTGCCATTACCGGCAGCATACCGCCGGTCACGGCGCCGCCCCACCCGGTAGCCGTATAAAGCGGCACCCGGAAGCCTGTTTTTTCAGCCAGCCCTTTCAGGGTCCTCATGTGTTGTTCCCCGGCTTCACCGGAGAATCCTCCCACATGTCCATACTCGTTTTCAATCTGTATACCGATCACGGGACCGCCGTCTTCGTACATCTGTCCCCTGACCTGCTCATAGATCTGCGTCCAAAACCGCTCTACATAGGCGAGATACCTCTCGTCGTCGCACCTGAGCGTGAATCCTTTCTGCATCAGCCAGTCCGGAAAACCACCGTTTCTCACCTCACCATGACACCAGGGTCCAATACGGAGAAACAATTTCATATGGGTTTTCCGGCAGAGTTCCACAAACTTCTTCAGATTCCGGCACCCCTCAAAGACAAAGGTCCCCTCCTCCTCCTCATGATGTATCCAGAAAACATATGTAGCTGCTACGGTAATTCCGCCTGCTTTCATTTTCCGCAGGGATTCCTCCCAGAACTCCTCCCGGAAGCGGCTGTAATGGATCTCACCCATTACCGGAAACCATGGATTTTCGTCTTTTATCAGATAATTTTTGTTATATGTATATCCCAAATAAAATCCCATCCTTCCATCCTCAGGTATACTCCAGGGCACTTGCCGCACTACAGGTGCCATAGCCTGCACTGTATATACTGCAATCCTTTCCTGTTCTGGCCGCCGGAGGATTTATGTTGGTTATAGTATATACGGTAATGCCCAAGGGTAAAATGCTGTATTCTGCTATTTGATGGACTATTTTCCATTTACAGAGCAAAAAACCGGATTTCGCTGCGCTCCTGCAGTCAAAATCCGGTATTTTTACATAGTCCTTAATCCTTGTAATGAAAAAATTCGCTGTTTTTGTACTCCTTTGGGGATATTCCCACTACTTTTTTGAAAATTCTCGAAAAATAATACTGGTCCTGATACCCAAGCTGCTGCGCCACTTCATAAATATAGAGGTTAGTGGAACGCAGCAGTTTGCAGGCCTCCTTCATTTTAAGGCTGATATAAAAATCCATAGGCGCGTGCTGGGTATATTTCCGGAATATTACATTCAGATAACTTTTAGACAACTCAAATTCCTCTGCGATCTGCTGAAGGGTCAGCTCCTCATGCAGATGTTTGTACATATAACGCACCACATTGGTCACATGGCGGTTCTGCTCCAGCGTGGTGTGGTGCTTTTCCCTGTTATACGTCTCAGCAAGGATCAGGGAGAGCACTTGGGATATGTAGATAAAATTCCCAAGGGTATAGTTCCCGTCCAGCACACGGAACAGCAGCTCAAACAAAAACATCATACGGTTGGTGGCGTTATCCGAATTAAATGTCACTGTTTTACACTCTTCAAGCGGAAAATATTTCACATCCTCCCCTTTAAAATGGACCCACAAAATACTCCAGGGGTCATCCTCGCAGGCATGGTATCTGTGTCCGCAGTATTTGGGTATGCAGAAGGCCTCATTCTCATGGATCATATACTTTCTGTTATTTACATATACGAATCCGCTTCCCGCTGTGCAGTAAATGAAAATGTATTCCTCAATTCCATCCCTTCTTTCTCTGTAATGATGCGTTGCACAGGGGAAAAAACCCACATCTGTCAGGAACAGCCTCCGAATAAGAGGATGCTCCACATAATCCTGAAAAGCCTCTGTGGGAAGCACCACCATGCGCTCCCCCTTAAATCCGTCTCTTTTTCTTTCTTCTGCGATTTCCTGTCCAAATATATTCATGAAAATATAGTATCACTCCAGTGTAATATTGTCCATGAATAGCCAGAATATGATATTCCTATTCTGCGAACAGAATAGTAAAATAATTGCAGAACAAATGGAACGGCGGACAGATTTACACACCTCCGCCTCATAAAAAATAAAAGGTAACCGTTCAGTCAATAAGAAGACCTGCTGGATCGTTACGATAAAAGGAGCTAAGCATATGTCACAAACAAAGCCGGTAAGAATCTGGGAAGAACCCTGGGTTATTCCCACCTACAAAGTCTATCCCCCGGAAAAAAGCCCTCTTTTTATTGAAAAACGGGCTTATCAGGGAAGCACCGGAAAAGTATATCCGCTTCCGGTAACGGAAAAAATCTCTGACACAAAAGAGGACGTAACCTACCATGCCGTCTGCCTGGAAAATGAATATCTAAAGGTGATGATACTCCCCGAACTGGGAGGACGTATCCAGAGAGCCTATGACAAGACCAATGGGTACGATTTTGTCTATTACAACCATGTGATCAAACCTGCGCTGGTAGGGCTTACCGGGCCATGGATTTCAGGGGGGATCGAATTTAACTGGCCTCAGCACCACCGCCCCTCCACATACTCCCCGGTGGAATATACCACAAAGGAGAATCCGGACGGCTCCTGCACCGTATTTGTCAGTGAGATTGATAAAATGTATGGTACAAAAGGCATGGCATCCATTACTCTGTATCCCCAAAAGGCCTATATTGAGATCAAGGGACAGCTCTACAACAATACAGACCTCCCCCAGACTTTCCTGTGGTGGGCCAACCCTGCTGTCCCGGTAAATGACCATACCTATTCCGTTTTTCCACCCGATGTGAACGCTGTCATGGACCATGGAAAACGAGCTGTCTCCACCTTTCCCATTGCCACAGGGGAATATTATAAATGTGACTATTCCGCAGGTGTGGACATTTCCCGTTATAAAAATGTAAAGGTTCCCACCTCCTATATGGCTGCCCACTCAGATTATGATTTTATCGGAAACTACGATGAGAAAGAGGAGGCCGGGCTGCTGCACGTGGCTGACCACCACATTTCCCCCGGCAAAAAGCAGTGGACCTGGGGAAATGGGGACTTTGGCCGTACCTGGGACAGAAATCTGACAGACGGGGACGGTCCCTACATAGAGCTGATGACCGGGGTTTTCACAGACAACCAGCCGGATTTCACCTGGCTGAAGCCCCAGGAAGAGAAGACTTTTGTCCAGTATTTTATGCCTTACAAAGGTGTGGGAAGAGTTGGCAACGCCACAAAGGAGGCCATGGTCAGCATCAGCACCCCCGCCGCCGACGGCACCGTCACCTTAAAAGTCTATACCACGGGAGTTTATGAACATGCATCCATCCATGTTATGGAAAAGGATCAGACTCTTTGTGAGACATCTGCGGACCTGACACCTGAAAAATGCTATGAAGTTTCATTTCCGGCACCCGTCCATATGCCGGACTGTAAGGTGACGGTATCCCACAGCGGCAGAGTCCTGGTTGCATATGCGGTTTATGAAGAAAAGCTGAAACCCATCCCTGAACCTGCCAGTCCTATGAAAGCTCCTCAGGATATGAGATCCCTGGAAGAACTTTACCTGGCGGCTTCCCACCTGGAACAGTACCGCCATGCCACCTATGAACCGGCTGCCTATTATCTGGAAGGTCTCAGACGGGACGCCACGGATATCCGACTGAACAATGGATACGGCCTCCTGCTTTTTAGAAGAGGGCATATAAAAGACAGCATCCGCCACTTTCAGGCCGCCGTGGAAAAACAGACCTGGAAAAATCCTAACCCCTATACCGGGGAATGTTATTTTAATCTGGGGCTGGCTCTGGAAGCTGACGGACAGGAGGCACCGGCATTCGATGCCTTCTACAAATCCACATGGAGCGCCGAGACACAGAGTACAGGCTTTTACTGGCTTGCCTGCCTGTCCGCCCGAAAGGGAAAATATGAGGAGGCCCTGGAATTTGCCGGAAAGGCTCTGCTGCGCAACTGGCACAGCATGAAAGTCCGCACCCTGAAAGCAGCTCTCATGAGAAAACTCGGCAGGGACAACACCATCCTGGTGGAGGAAAGCCTTTCCATTGACCCGTTATATATGGGGTGTCTGTATGAAAAAGCCGCCTCTTCCGGCACGTTCCTGTTCTGGAAAGAGAAAATGCGCAGGGAAGCCCAGAATTACCTGGAACTTTCCTGTCTGTATAAAAACGCGGGGCTGTATGAAGATGCACTGAGGATCCTGGAAGCCTGCGAGGCCGAATATCCCATGCTGTTTTATTACCGGTCCAGCATCCATCTGCTGACAGACAACCGGGAGGCTGCCCTTGCCTGTGCAAAAAGGGCCGAGGCTGCACCTTCTGACTACTGTTTCCCTAACCGGACCCAGGAATACGGCATTCTGACGGATGCGGTAAACCTGCTGGAATCCGCCCCCATGGCACACTACTATCTTGGTAACCTTCTGTATGATAAAAAGCAGTATGAGGAAGCCATTGTCCACTGGGAAATATCCGCAGCGGAAAAACCGGATTTTGCCATGACATGCCGCAATCTTGCCATTGCCTACTATAATAAGAAAAATCTGCCTGAAAAGGCTCTGGAGATGATGGAAAAAGCCTGCCGCCTGGACAGCACTTACCCAAGGCTGTGGCTTGAATACGACCAATTGGCAGCAAAACTTTGTATTCCGGTAAAAGAGCGCCTTGAAACCATGGAATCCCACCCAAAGATCACGGCACAGAGAGACGACTTATACCTGCGATATATCACTCTCCTGAATGGTACCGGACGTTACAGGGATGCCCTTGCCGCCCTCACTTCCCGGCAGTTCCATCCGTGGGAAGGCGGTGAAGGAAAGGTAAGCGCCCAGTACCGTTTTGCCCTGCTACGTCTGGCGGAGGAAAGACTGGAAGAGAATGAACCGGAGTATGCCTTTTCCCTCCTGGAAGCCTCTCTCACCTATCCGGAAAATCTGGGAGAGGGAAAACTGCCTAACGTACCGGATAATGAAGCCTTCTACTTCATGGGAAAAGCCTGCCGTTTGATGGGACAGGAAGAAGAATCCGTAAAATATTTCCGCCTGGCTGCCTCAGGCTCCCAGGAACCCTCCTCTGTCCTCTATTACAATGACCAGCCATCTGATTATATCTACTATCAGGGGCTTGCATACCGGGAACTGGGGGAGGAAAATGCGGCAAGAAAATCCTTCCATCAGCTTATCACATACGGGGAAAAGCATCTCTTTGATAAGGTATCCTATGATTTCTTTGCCGTCTCCCTGCCGGAGATCGAGGTCTTCCAGGATGACCTGCCGCTTAGGAATACCCAATACTGCTGCTACTTAAGAGCATTGGGCGCAGCCGGACTTGGTGAAAAAGAAAAAGGCATATTACTGCTGAATGAAATTCTGGGGAAACAAAATGATCATTTTAAAGCCGAAGCGCTTCTGCGAGAATTACTATAGTAGTAATAGAGAAGGGTTCAGCCCTTATTTCTATCCAAGAAGAAGGACCAAAACCTCTTTTAAGGGTTCTGGTCCTTCTCTTATCAGCCGTCAGGCCGTCTTTACATTTTTACTGAATAAAGTCTTAATCCCATCAACCGCCATGATCACAGCCAATACTACAATAGGAACGATCAGCGCACACTGGAGTCCCTCCACGAGAGCCTGCCCGGTTCCTCCCGCCAACTTCAGCACATTGTTCTTAAATGTGAGAACCAGAGTACTGAGCGTTGCTGCGAGCATGAAGAACATAGGGAAGTAGAACATCTTGTTGTTTTTCCCAATCCTTTTCAGCCAGCAGGAAACTGCCAAAAATGCTGGGACAGATACAAGCTGGTTGCAGGCTCCGAACAAGGCCCATATCTTTTGATATCCGGCAATTGTCAAAAGTGCTGCGCAGGCAATGGTGATCACGGTTGCCACATACATGTTGCTGAGGATATTCTTCCCTCCGTCCTTTTTAAACGCAAACAGCTCCTGGAACAGGAATCGTCCCAGACGTGTGGCTGTATCCAGAGATGTGAGAGCGAATGCGGAAATAGCCAGAAGAATGATTGTCTTCATGGTTGTAACTGCCATATCCCCCATTCCCAAATTTGCAAAGAAGGTACTGATCGCCGTAGCAAAAACCACCGGTGGTGTACCAATCTCCGCATAGGCACCGTCAGAAGTCAGATATCCCACAGCGATCAGAGCGATAACTGCAAGCACACACTCAATGAGCATGGAACCATATCCTATGAGCTTGGCGTCCTTCTCGCTGTTGAGCTGTTTTGAGGTGGTACCTGACCCGATCAGGCTGTGGAATCCTGACACTGCACCACAGGCAACTGTGATGAACAGAAACGGGAACAAGGTCTGTCCGCCGATATTCCATCCGGTAAATGCTTTGAGCTGCACATTAGGGTTGGTAAAGAAGATACCAATGGCAGCGGCGATCATCATGAAATACAGCAGAAAGCTATTCAGATAATCACGGGGCTGCAGCAAGATCCACACAGGAGCTACAGAGGCAATGAATATGTAAATAAAGATAACCACAAGCCATGCTGTCTTAGAAAAATAAATAGGGCATTTCAGTCCCACAAAGATGCACAGTGCCAGAAGAAGGACACCTGCAACGGTAGTGATACCCAGATTTATGTTTTTCCGGTTGAGAAAACCAAATCCCACAGCCAGGGGAATGAACAGCATGGATGCCATAGCTACAGAACCATTGGCAGCATTTTTAACCATATCCCCGTCTGCATTGGCCGTGAATCCGGCAAAGGTTCCCGCCACAATATCCGCAAATGCCGCTACAACCAGAATCAGCACCAGCCAGGCAAACACTGTAAAACATACCTTTGATTTATGGGAAATATTCTCCTCAATAACTTCACCCAGAGATTTTCCCTTGTGGCGGATGGATGCAAACAATGCGGAAAAATCCTGGACTGCACCGAAAAAGATACCTCCGATAACGATCCACAAAAGCACAGGCACCCATCCAAAAATAGCAGCCTGAATAGGTCCGTTGATAGGACCCGCTCCCGCGATGGATGAAAAATGATGTCCCAGCAGTACAGGTGCTTTGGCAGGCACAAAATCCACGCCGTCCTCCTCCGTATGTGCCGGTGTCTCACGTTTCGGATCTACGCCCCACTGTTTTGCCAGCCAGGAACCGTAGGTCACATAGGCGATCACGAAAATCAAAATTGCCACACCCAGAATCACAACTCCACTCATAACTCTTTTCCTCCTCTTTATAGATGATATGTAACTGTAAAGGTGCTGTACAGTTACGGTGATATTTAAAAAGATGGAAACATCTTTTTATATCCTTTTACCAAATCCTTTGCCGCAGCATTGCCATATACCCTGTGGCTCTCCACATCAAAAAGTACCACACGCTCCTCCGAAAATCCCCGTACGGCAAACCGGTAATTTTTTCTGAATCTCAGTTTTTTCAGTGAGCTTACCGCCTCGTCAGAGACCGCCTTCTCAGAGATAAACACGCCTGTCAGATAAGTATACATGTGATTCTTAACCGGCTCCTTCTCCCCGCCTCTGACCAGCTCAGGTTCCATATACTCTAAGAGCTGCTTCTGAAAGCGCAGGATATCCCCATTCTGAACCACATCCCTGCATTGAAAAAAAGCGTGTTCAAAACAGTGGGCACGCCACAGCTCAGCCCGTTTAACCAGTACATATTTGGCACTGGTCATACAGAATCCGGCATAGGCATCATAAACCTCTCCATGAAACTCATACGGCTCCTCCACATCAAAATTTGACCTGTATGTATCGACTATTTTATCCAGTATGTTCTCACTATTCATTTTATTCTCCACATAAAAGCTGTATTAGGTTTCAGTAGTAATCTATTGACTTTATAAAGTAATTATAAAATTTATATAAAATATACCATTATATTATAAATATTACAACCCCTTGGTTTCATTTTTCATATCTACCATAACTTACAGTTATAGTGCGTCCCTCCGTACCGTCTCTTACAGGATTTCCATGCCTGGCCCGAAACTGCTTGCGCACCCCTTTTTCCGGACAGAAAAAAACACGCACAGATTTTATGTCCATACGTGTTTTCCCTATATTCCATATTATTTTTTGGCTTTCCCCGTGACTTCTTTTACCCGGATTTTCCAGATACCTGTCACTTCCAGACTTTTTCTGACCGCATCTTCAAATTCACCCATATTTGCAGGGGTGTGGCGCTCACACAGAATCCTGAGGGCTTTGATCTTCTCCCGGTCATCTGTCACTTCCTCTGCGTGTCCGCTGATAATGGCTGATTCAAACTTTGTGGTAAACTGATACTCAAGCCGTTTTGTATCTCCCACACATACCAGGCAGACCTCTGGGTTCTGCTTTAAAATATCTAGTTTCCTGCCCGCCTTTGCCGTGTGAAAATAGATGGCATCCCCGTCTCTGACTATGGTTATGGGTACCGCATAGGGCATCCCCTCCCGGTCTGTCATAGACAGCACAGCCCACTCACATTTGTCTGATACTTCCAAAGCAAACTCCCGTGACATTTCCCTGTCTTTTCTTCTCATACATATCCTCCTGTTCTGTCAGCCCTGTCCGCAAACCAGCCAAATGTCTATCCGAGGATTTTTTTCAAATCCTCATCCGGTGTGCTGACAGGTGAAATCTGGAAATTATCTACCAGATAGTTTAACACATTTTTGGATACAAAGGCAGGTAATGTTGGTCCGAGATAAATATTTTTTATCCCCAGATGCAGAAGTGTCAGCAGGATACTTACGGCTTTCTGCTCGTACCAGGAGAGTACCAGGGTCAGCGGCAGTTCATTGACACCACAGTGAAAGGCTTCTGCCAGAGCAGACGCCACCTTAACGGCACCAAAAGCGTCATTACACTGACCCATGTCCATAAGTCTGGGAAGGCCCCCGGTCTCCCCCAGATCCAGGTCATTGAAACGGTATTTTCCGCAGGCCAGCGTGAGGATGATGGAATCCTTTGGCGCCTTCTGAACAAATTCCGTATAGTAATTTCTCCCTGTTCTGGCACCGTCACATCCCCCTACCAGGAAAAAGTGGCTGATCTGGCCTGCTTTGACAGCCTCAACCACCTGGTCTGCAGCGCTCAAAATGGTGTTGTGCCCAAAGCCCGTTGTCAGAGTGCTTCCTCCATTGATGCCGGAAAAAGTCCTGTCCTCTGAATATCCTTTCAGTTCTATTGCTTTCTCAATGACCGCGGAGAAATCCCTGTCTTCCCCCACATGGGTCATGCCCGGATAGCTGACAACACCTGTGGTGAATACCCTGTCCCTGTAACTGTCTTTGGGAGGCATAATGCAGTTGGTGGTAAAAAGGATTGGAGCCGGAAGCCCGGCAAACTCTTTTTGCTGGTTCTGCCATGCAGTGCCGAAGTTTCCTTTCAGATGTGCATATTTCCTAAGTTCCGGATAAGCATGTGCAGGCAGCATCTCCCCGTGTGTATAAATATTGATGCCTTTCCCCTCTGTCTGTGCAAGAAGCAGTTTCAAGTCTCTCAGGTCATGGCCTGAAATGACAATGAACGGCCCTTTTTCCACTTTCATCTCCACCTTGGCCGGCGCAGGAATCCCATAAGTCTCTGTGTTGGCTTTATCCAGCAGTTCCATACATTTAAAATTCACTGCCCCCTCTTCCATGACCAGAGGAAGCAGATCCTCCATGGCTCTGTCCTGGCCGATGGCTGCCATCCCTTTATAGAAAAATGCGTTTACCTCATCATGGGTATATCCCAGGACCATGGCATGGTAAGCATAGGCCGCGGTACCTCTCAGTCCAAACAGCAGAAGCGATTTCAGGGAACGGATATCTTCCTGGTCCTGCCAAAGTTTTTCCATGGGATAATCAGCAGTCCGTCCGCAGGGTTCCTGACAGGCCGTACATCCAGGTACATACTTTGCAGTCTCCTGATGCACCGCCTCAATCTGCTTTTTCAGGGATTCATCATCAAAATTCACATTTGTCAAAGTTGCAAACAGGCCTTCCATCATGAGGCGGTCTGTCACCGGTTCCGCTTTATCCTCTCCCACCGCTTGGGCAAGTCCGATCAAAGCCCCTGTCAGCTCATCCTGAAGTTTTGCGGTGGTATCCTGTTTCCCGCACACTCCTCTGTTCCCTTTGCATCCGCTGCATCCTGCAGTCTGTTCGCATTGATAACAAAACATTTTTTCTTCCATCCTTGTTTTCCTCTCCTTTTCTGTGGGGCACATCTATTGTGCCATGCTCCTTTTTTACGATACAGCCTATATTAAATGGAGACACTATCTCTCCAGCAGATCCCCTTGGGTAGATACCGTTACCACCTGAAGGGGTATTTCTTTTCCGGATTTTGAAAGAGCTGCTTTCACCGCACGCTCTATGCCGCCGCAGCACGGAACCTCCATACGCAGGACCGTCACGCTTTTTACCTCATTTATGCCCAGGACCTCCGACAGTTTCTCAGAATAATCCACACTGTCCAGCTTCGGACAGCCGATAAGCACCACCCTGTCTTTCATAAACTCCCCATGAAATCCCCCATAGGCATATGCTGTGCAGTCCGCTGCGATCAGCAGGTCTGCCTCTTGAAAAAAGCGTGCTGCAGGAGATACCAGTTTTATCTGCACCGGCCAAGGGCGGGAACCACTCTCCTCAAAAGCTATGGCCCCTGTGGGACATACCGGAAGGCAGTCTCCCATACCGTCACACAATTCTTTTTTCAAAAGCTTTGCCTTGCCGTTCACCATGCCTATGGCACCCTCATGGCAGGCACCGGCACACAGGCCGCAGCCGCTGCATTTACTTTCATCTATCTGAACCAGTTTTCTTGCCATTGCATTTCCTCCTCTGTTCTTGTCTTTTCATGGATAATATACTATAATAAAAACAATAATTCTGTTGTAGATGCAACAAACAAGAAAGGATCCTAATATTTATGCGCGCATATCCCATAAAAGATTTAAAACACTCCCCTTTATTTCGGGGAATCACTGAGGATGAACTTGGCACCATGCTGGACTGTCTGTCAGGAAATATACGAAAATATAAAAAGGACGCCTCCATCTTCCGATGGGGAGACCGGATTTCCCAGATTGGGCTTATATTGAAAGGCAACGTCCATATTGTAAGGGAAAGCTATTGGGGAAAAGAATCCCTTCTCGCCCGGCTGGGTCCGGGGGACCTGTTCGGGGAAACTTATGCCTGTGTTCCTCAGGCCGCTTTTGACGGCACAGCTCTGGCCGCGGCTGATACGGAAATCCTGTTTCTGGATCTGAAACGCGTGCTGACTACCTGTTCCTCAGCCTGCCGCTTTCATACCAGACTGATCCAAAATCTGCTTGGTGTGCTGGCAGAAAAAAACCTCCATTTTTCCAGAAAAATAGACTGCCTGGCGCCTCACACCATCCGTGCCAAACTGATGGAATACTTTTCCCAGCAGACAAGGCTTCAGGGCACCAGAACTTTTACCATTCCCTTTAACAGGCAGCAGCTCGCCGACTATCTGTCTGTTGACAGAAGCTCCATGACTGTGGAATTGTATAAAATGAAGGATGAGGGACTGATCGAATTTCAGAAGAATCAGTTCACAGTCTGCTGAAAACAATTTATGTAAACTAAAAAGGACACTTCCTCATGCGAAATGTCCTTTTTATGGCAGCCTCTTTTTACTCCAGCCAGCACTGTTTCTCCCCGATCTTACTGGAAAAGATACGTCCTTTGTCTTTCTCATCTTTTGCCTGGTGATATTTAAACAACATATTACCGTCCCCCATCTCACCTAAAATCTCAATCTTGCCGGTTACATGGGAGAGGACATAGCGGAAACATTTTCCCTGGCCGCTCTGCATCTGTTTTGCGCGCTCCACAATGCGGAAGGCCTCATGCAGAGGCACCTGGAACTGGCTGTGTACCCCGGTCACAGGCCTGCACTGGAACACATAATAGGGAATAATGCCCATGGCTGTAGTCTCCTGCAGAAGTTTGCCCAGGATTTCGGGCCTGTCATTTACCCCCTTTAACAGCACTGTTTGGTTCTTCACTACGATTCCGGCCCGCATCAGGGTATGTACAGCTTCTGCCGCCTCTTCCGTCAGCTCCCTGGGATGGTTAAACTGGGTGACAACGTAAATCTGTTTTTTCTTTCCATACGCGGTAAGCATATCCACCAATTCCGGATCTGTGGTGATCCTCTGCGGAAGCACCACAGGGGTTCTGCTGCCGAAGCGGATCAGGTTCAGATGTTCGATCCCTGAAAATTCCTCCAAATACTTTCTAATGGTCCGGTTGCTGTTGAGAAACGCGTCGCCGCCGGACACCAGCACATTATTAATCTCCTCATGCTGCCGCACATACTGGGCCATTTCGCTGATATACTCCGCGATTTCATCACCTGACAGCCCTACCAGACGCTTGCGGAAGCAGTGACGGCAGTACATGGCGCACTGGTTTGTGGAGAGTATCAGCACTGTGGCATCATACTTATGCTGCATTCCCGTAATAACTGTGTTGTCATGCTCACCGCTGGTATCCATCTCGCCTCCGGCCTTCAGTTCCGCATCTGCCGGGATACAGAGTTTTCTTATGGGATCCTCCGGGTCATTTTCGTCCACAAGAGACAAATAATAAGGATTCACAAACATGGGAAACATATCCTGAATCTTACAAAGCGCAGGAAGCTCCTCCTCTGTAATATGCAGGCGTCCTGCAAGCTCCCTGACATCATCGTATCCGTTTTTTAATAACTCTTTCCAATCTGCCATAATCATGTCTCCCCTTTCTTCTTCCTGACAGCCGAATGCTGTCTTTTTTCACATCGTAAACACTGTATAAAAGTATTGTACTAAATTTCCTTGGAGATTTCATCATTTTTCCTTTAATTTTTATCCAATATTTACAAAATGTTTATATTTTCGTGTATGATTATGACAAATAAATTGTTTTTTTGCGGCCTATTTCTGTTCACAAACCATGATATACTCCCCGTGTAGGTCCCTGCCTCCCGTAAATCGGAAACCGGCATTTTTATACATACCGGCAGCCACATCGTTTCCCCCGATAACACTCAGGTATATTTTCTTTCTGCCGTATTCCTTTGTGAGCCGTTCCAGTAACAGGTGCAGCGCTGCTTTGCCGTATCCTTTTCCCTGATATTTCTCATCAATCAAAAGCCTGTCCATCCAGACCCGCCCGGCCGGAAAATACTCCCAGAAAAATCCGTACATAGCGAATCCCACCAGTTCCTCCCCATGGTAGATCCCCACAGGTCTCCAGCTTTTCCTTTTATCCGCCTCATCCAGGCACTGCTGTACACTCTCAATAAAATGTTCCTGCCCTTTTCCCACCTTAAGCTGCAGGACATCTGCTCTGTTCTCCTCTGTGACCGGTTTAAAAGTTATATTCATAAAGATACATCTCCAGACGGAATCTCTGACCGCGGGGACTCACCAACAGTTCACGGCAGTCCAGGCGCTCAAACTCCTGGCTTTCATAAAATTTATAATTACAGGTATTATCGGTATAGACATAGACACTTTCTGCACCTTTGGCCCGGAAATAGCCTCTTAACTGTCCCCACAGCTCTTTTCCCACGCCGCATCCTCTGACTGCCTTAGACACGGCAAAAAATACAACCTCCCCGTCAAACTTTTTTCCGCAGCCTTCCAGCATCTCTTTATCTGTTTTGTCAAATCCCCGGAACTGTCTTCCCACTTTCCTTCCGTCCCCGGACAGCATCAGTCTCAGGCCGCAGAAAAAACTTTTTATGTGCATACCCACATTCATTTTCCTGTCACCATTATACTGCCCGATAATGATCCCCACAACCCTGTCCCTGCAGACAGCCACCCTGGCAAAGGTTTTCTGTGTCAGACAGCCTCTCAGATATACCTTTGCCATCTGCTTTGCTGTGGACGGCTTGTCGCAGATGCTGTCATAGTTCCATGTGTCCCTGATAATCTTCTCAATGTAGGGATAATCCTTTTTTTCTAAATCCCTGTAAGTTACATTAAACTTTTTTTGTTTCATCATTCCACCTCATTAAATGCCGTCCCCTGTTCCGAGGGTACCCGGCTTTATTTGCTGTCATATGCTATTCTAAACTATACACCTGCTGTAAGGTCAAGAAACAAACTATGAAAAATACATGAATCCAATCTAAAAAGGCATGGCCCCGAGATATTGCATTCACAGAACGCCATGCCTTTTATCTCCTTACCCTCATCTGCCAATACCACTGGGATTCAATTATACAATTTTATTTCTTCTCTTTTCCAGAACTTCCGTTATGGTTCCGTGCTTTTTATCCAGGTCAAAAAACAGTGCAGCCAGAATTCCCAGCCCTGAGAGTACAGCCGGAATCCAGAATACATTTCCTTTGATAGCCGCAAGGGCTTTTGCAGACTGGGCACTGCCGGCTGTATAACCGCCTGCTCCCAAAACAATAGAGGAGATAATGGGCGCAAACGCGATTCCCAGCTTATTGGTGCACATCATCACAGAAGTCATGATTCCCTGAGGCCTTTCCCCTGTCAGATACTCCACCTCATCCATAGTATCGGAACATGCGGAATACAATGGACCTGTACAAAGGTTGGAGGCTGCGCCGCAGAGAAAATTAAACACAACCTGTCCTGCCACACTGCTGCCGGAAACTGCCATGCCCAGTATAGAAAGTATCATCCCCATACTTCCCAGGACCATGCTTTTCCTGTTCCCCACCCGGTCAAGCACCCGCCCGATAAACGGGGAGCTGACCAGCATGGAGATGGGCGACATGGCCAGAAGCAGGGTTGCCAGCCCCTCATTCTCAAGCACATATTTGGCATAATAGACAATCCCTGAAGTCCGCAGCGTGAGCGCGCAGGTAATAAGAAGTGCTACAGCGCAGAGGGCCGTCCAGGAACGGCTTTTGAAGGCATGGCGCAGCTCATCCAAAATTTTTACCTGCTCAGACTGCACGGCAATTCTCTCCTGGCACTGGACCGTGCAGTTCATAAGAAAAACTGCGCTTATCACCGCAAATACAAGTCCGGTAGAAAGGTACCCCTTCTTGCCGCCCCCTAAAAGAGCCACAAGGGGAAGGGTACAGGCATTGGATATCATGCTTCCCGCTCCAATCCCCATAAGCTTATAGTTATTGATACTTCTCCTCTGCTTTACATTGCCGGTCATCATGGAGAGAAGTGTACCATAGGCCGTATTGTTCACAGCATACAGAATGCAAAACATCAGATAGGTGAAGAACACGAATGCTGTCTTACCTGCCCCAGATACATCCGGCACTGCAAACATGAGAAAGAAGAACAGCATCAGCGGTAAGGTGGTAGCGTAAAGAAACGGTTTTGTCCTGCCCAGCCGGGAATGGACCTGATCAATAGCCACACCGGTAGCCAGGTTGGTAAATGCCTCAATGATCCTGGCAGCTCCCAGAATGAGGCCCACAGCCGCCACAGAAATCCCCACCGTATCGGTATAATAGTAAGACAGGTAAGCTGAAGTCACCCCAAACGTAACACAGTTGGCAACATCACCGCCTCCGAAGCTCAGCTTCTCCATTGTTGTAAGCTGTCTCTTTTCCATGGTTCCATCCTCCGTATGCATTGCCGGCTAAAAATAAAGAACTACAGGCTCTGCGCATTTTTTATAAAAGAAAAGGCTTCCTCCTCCGGAAGGGGTCTGGAAAAATAAAAGCCCTGAATGTAATCTATCCCGCAGCTTTTTACAAAGGTCTCCTGCTCCTCATTCTCCACACCCTCTGCAAGGACTTGTAGTCCCATCTCGTGAAATACGGTTGACAGGCTTTTGACCATAGCTGCCGTCTCCCTTTTCTCCATGGCAGACCAGATAAGGCTTTTGTCCAGCTTTACCGTATCCAGAGGCGTGTTCATGACTGACACAATATTGGAGTACCCGGTCCCAAAATCATCCAGCTCAATGAGAACTCCCCGTTTCTGCATTTCCAGGGAAAATTCCTCCACCGCCTCCGCGTTCTCTGCAAGTATACTCTCTGTGATCTCTATCTTGATCCTGGAAAAAGGAGTCTGATTCTTTTCAATGATCTCCGCCACTTTTTCTGCCAGGCCAATCTGAGAAAACTGCCGGCCGGAAAAGTTCACGTGCACTCCGTCAAATTCAATATTTTCCCGGGACAGCCTGTTGATAAACCCGCATACCTTGTCAAGTATCTGATAGGTGATCTCCACGATCATGCCTGTCTCCTCCGCAATGGGTATGAATTCATTTGGATAGAGGGGGCCAATGGGTGAATCCGGTATGCGCAGCAGAGACTCCGCAACTGTATACTTCCCTGTAGAGGTAGAAATGATAGGCTGGTAAAAGACGGAGAAACTGTTATCTCTCAGATTCTTCTCCAGTATCTCCACGATCTTCCGCCGCCTATGCAAAGAATTCAGCATTTCGTGTCCGCAGAAATAAACATTGGTGCCGGACGCCCCCTTTGCCATGGATACAGAATATTCAATTCCGCTGATCAAATCTTCTACTGTATTGGCACACTCGGGATACCCCACAACTCCGATCACGGCAGGGACAACACAGTTGTTTTCCCCCCAGGTCCAGGCCTGCTGCATCCTCTGCTCCAGTTTTTCCACTTTCGTGCCTATACCGGCGTCAAGAGGCCCATAGGATAAAATGGCAAATTCATCACCGCTGAAACGGTACAGGCAGTGAGGCTCTGAAATGCCTTTAAGATAAGATGCAATTTCCTGGAGAAGCAAATCCCCGGTATGCTGTCCATAGGTATCATTGATGCGCTTAAACCCTCTCAGGGAGAGCACTGTAATATTAAAATACTTCGATTTTCCGATCAGCAGTTCTATCATTTTCAGAAATTCCTGCCGGTTTGGCAGACCGGTAAGATAATCCACAGAGTTTTGTTTATTCTGCAGATACAGATAAATGATCAGCAGCGCGCAGGTGGCCGCGGAGCCGGAGAGGATCACGGTGGGATAAAGCTGCTGGACAACAATGACCACCAGCGCGATCATGGGAAATATAGCCAGTATCCTTATGATCGCCCGTTCCATGTACTTTCTCCAAACAACAACAGCCACCATGGCTGCCACGCCATACAGATAAAATATAATATACGTCAGAGAGATGAGCGGCCCCCGGGTGTACGCTCCGTCTTTGCTGATGCTGAATAATATCTTTGAAAGCGGATTCCAGAGAACCAGCAGAAAATAAATACCCCCGGGAAGAGCAGTCCATGCCAAAATCTTTGGAGGATTCCCTCTGTTTTCAAACACGGTGGCTAAGGTATAGAAAAAATAGGCCATTCCCATAAGAGGGGTGGCTACAAAATAAACGGTTGTCACCAGCCAGTTCAGAAGATATGGAAATTTGTCAGGGTAGGCGATCATAATGGTAGACGCGATGTTAAAGGACATAGCGCAAAAGGTCACTAAAAAACAGAACTGAAACAGACGGTTCCTCAACGAAGGGACCAGATTACTTTTCCTTGAATAAAACCAGATGATAATAAGGTTGATTCCGGAAATACACTCCGCCACAATATTCCACTGCATATCTTTTCCTCGATCATGTACGACTTATAAGCTATTTTATAATTAATCCGGAACATAATCAACCTATAAATAAAAATCCCTCCGCTGAACTTTCAGCGGAGGGCGCGTTTCCGGTACACCAGTTCTTTTACATTGGCTCTTCCTGCTTTCAGATATTCTCTGGGGGCAAAGGCGGAAGGCTTCTGTGCCAATATCCGGCGTACACCTGCGGTCATGGCGATATAACAATGAATGGACAGGGCATCCATCAAATGACTGCGATCGGAAATTGAACGAGGGCTACTCTTCTGCCCCTGTGAAAGGAATATCAGAAAAGTATGTTTTTCTTACAGCCGAGTTCAGATTGTCTGTCACTTTATTTGCCATCATCTCATAGATTTTCTGGTGTGCTTCAAATAATTCCCGGCCTCTTCCCGTCTTGATCATTGTCTCCACGGTTTTCAGTCTCATGGAATGAGTCAGCACCCGCACCACCTGGTTGATTTTATTCACCAGGGGATTCTTCCCCATATCTGATATGGTATTATGGAATTCATTGTCGGCCCAGAAGGCGTTCTCCACGTTCTCCGGCCCCTTGTTGATCTCTTTCTCCATGCGGTTCAGCTTCTCTTTCAGTATATACAGATCGTCTTCCTGAATCTTCTGCATGGCGAGCTGCATCACACCAACCTCTATCAGTTCACGCAGTTCCATAAGATTTTCATATGAATCCTCTTTATCTAAAATAATACCGTAAATCATAGGGTCGATCATGCTCTCAGAAAATCCCTCACAGACAAAGGTTCCCTCTGCCCGCCTGATCTCAAGCACTCCCAGGTATACCAGAATCTTAATGGCCTCACGGATGGAGTTTCTTCCCACGCCCATGCTTTCGGCAAGCTCTGCCTCCGTGGGTATTTTATCTCCGGGACGAAGTTCCCTGTTAAGCATGGCTTCCGTCAGCGCATTGATCACCTGCTGTACTACTGATTCACTGTTTACCTTTTTTAAATAACTGATGTTCTGCATTTTACTCACCCCTTTATCGGTTTATCCTACAACCTACATACTACCATAAAAGTCGGCTTTTGTCTATCATACCCGGATAAAATAAGGGGTGTTTGTATTGTTTAGGCCAGTAACCTGCCTAATCCATATGCGAGCCGCCGTTGATGTCGATTTCCTCGCCTGTTATATAGGAAGCCTCCTTGGATGCCAGGAATACAATGGCATTTGCCACCTCCTGCGTCTCGCCCGGACGTCCCATGGGGATTCCGTCGATGATTTTATCCGCGTCCTCCCTGGGAAGAGATTTCCAGATTTCTGTATTAATAAGCCCCGGACAGACACTGTTCACTGTAACGCCTTCCGCGGAGATCTCTCTTGAAAGATTCTTGGAAAATGCCAGTACCGCCGCTTTGGAAGCGGAATAATGTGCGCCGCCGAATACACCGCCGCCTCTTTTTCCGGATACGGAGGACAGATTTACGATCCTTCCGTATTTCTGGTCACGCATGATCTTCATGCATTTCTGTGTGCAGAGGAACAGGCCGAACATGTTGACTTCAAAAATCTTTCTCATATCTGCCAGTGTCATATCCTCAACGGTCACCTTCTGGGAAATGCCCGCATTGTTCACCAGCACGTCAATTCTGCCGTAAGCACCCATAATGTCATCCACCATTTTCTGCACAGATGCCTCATCCGTTACATTTACTGTCACGCCCATGGCCTCTTGGCCCTCAGCCCTGATCTCATTTACAGTGTCCTGTACGCCCGCTTCATTCATGTCGGCGATCACTACTGCTGCTTTTTGTTTTGCAAATGTTTTTGCAATGGTCTTGCCAATTCCTTTCGGTGAGCCGCTTCCTGTTACAATTACTACCTGTCCGTCAAAATCAAACATTTTCATTATCCTCCTGATCATTTTACTAATGCTTTTGCTGTATCCACTATATTTTCCACTGTGATCCCGTTCATTTCCAGTAGTCTCTCATAAGGGGCGGACTGGCCGAACTGGTCCTGGATACCGATACGTTTTACAACACATTTCCCTGTATCTGCGGCCACCTCACTGACTGCGCTGCCCAGGCCGTTCATAATATTGTGGTCTTCCACAGTGATGATCCTGCCTGTTTCATTCACACACTCCATAACCGCGTCAGCATCCAGCGGCTTGATGGTGTGCATATCCAAAAGTTTCACGGATACACCCTGGGCTTCCAATTGCTCTGCCGCTTTCATGGCAATGGATACGGTATCCCCGTTGGCAATGATAGAGACATCTTTTCCGCCTTTTAACTTGTTGGCTTTGCCGATCTCAAATTCCGCGTCTTCCGGATAAATGACCGGAATGGCATCCCTGGTAAAGCGCAGATAGACAGGCCCTTCATAATCTGCGGCTGCTTTTACCAGCTTCTTGGCTGAATTGTAATCCGCAGGCATGAGAACCGTCATGTTGGGGATAGTACGCAGAACACCCATGTCCTCTATACTCTGATGGCTGGCGCCGTCATTTGCCGGTGTAACACCCCCGTGGGAGCAGGCGATTTTTACATTTAGTTTAGGATAACAGATCTCCTGTCGGATCATCTCACACATTCTCAGGGAACCGAACACAGCGTAGGTCACTACAAAGGGAACCTTTCCGCAGGTGGCAAGGCCTGCAGCAACGCCGGCCGCGTTCTGTTCTGCAATCCCCACATTCAAATACTGTTTGGGAAGCTGTTTGCGGAACTCCCCTGTCTTGCAGGATTTACCTATATCAACATCCACTACATAAATATCGTTGTCCAGCTTACCCAGCTTTACGATCTCCTCACCAAAACCATCTCTGGTCGCTTTATTTATTTCACTCATATTCTTATCCTCCATCCGCTTATGCTGATTTTCTGACTTCCAGTTTTTTAAGCTGTGCATCCAGTTCGTCCATTGCCTGTTGGTACTGCTGGTCATTTGGCGCAACTCCATGCCATCCGCACTGGTTCTCCATAAAGGAAACGCCTTTTCCCTTCACTGTGTTGGCAAAGATACATTTGGGTTTCCCGTTCTTTCTCATGCGGATTCTGTCTAAGGTGTCCACGATCTGTTTCATATCATGTCCGTCAATCTCGTAAGTATCAAACCCAAAGGCCCTGAATTTCTCACCCAGATTGATATTAGGCATAACTTCATCGGTGGTGCCGTCAAGCTGCAGGTTATTGTTGTCCACAAATACCACCAGGTTATCCAGCTCATATTTATGTGCGGTCTGCGCTGCCTCCCAGATTTCGCCTTCCTGACATTCGCCGTCGCCCACCACTACAAATACACGGTAATCTTTGCCATCTCTCTTAGCCGCAATGCCCATCCCTACGCCGCAGGCCAGTCCCTGTCCCAGGGAACCGGTGGAGATATCAATGCCGGGGCATTTTTTCATATCAGGATGTCCCTGCAGGATAGAACCTTCCTGTCGGAGGGTACCCAGTACCGGTTCATCAAAGAATCCCAGGGTCGCCAGTGCCGCGTACTGTACCGGACACACATGGCCTTTTGAAAGGACAAAACGGTCTCTATCCTCCCATTTGGGGTTTTGGGGGTCCAGATTCATTTCCCTGAAATACAGGGCTGTCACAAAGTCGGCTGCGGACAGTGACCCGCCGGGATGACCGGATTTCGCTTTGTGAATCATGGTGATCACCTTTTTTCTTAATTCGATACTCTCTCTTTCCAGTTCTTCAACGCTTACATTTTTCATATTCCCCGCTCCTTTTTATAAGAATAACAATGAGATCTTAGGTATATAGGTTACGAACAGCAACACGATCAGTGCTGCTATGATCAATGAGATCACTGCTTTTGATATCTGCTTTAAGTTTACATTGCCCACACCGCATGCCACATAGAGGTTCACCCCTACCGGAGGAGTGAAAAGCCCGATCGCCAGGTTGACGATCATCACCACGCCCAGGTGAATCAGATCCACACCCAACGCCTGTGCCACCGGCACGAACAGCGGGGTAAAGATATATAAAGCGGAAGTGGAATCCAGGAAGCAGCCTGCGATCAGCAGAATAATATTTACTATAATAAAGAAAACGATCACATTTCCGCCTGTTGCACTTTGAAGCGCGGAACTGATGGCTACATCCAGTCTTGCCCTGGTAAGTACATATGCGAACAGGCTGGCTGCCGCTGTAATAAACATAACAGTGGCTGTGGTGGATGTAGTATCAAGAAGTATGGCATAAAACTCTTTCAGCCTTATCTTCTTGTAAACAAAAACTCCTACAAACAGTCCGTACACAACCGATACTGCCGCTGCCTCTGTTGGGGTGAAAATACCACCATAGATACCGCCCAGAATAATAACCGGCATCATAAGCCCCCAGAACGCATCTTTAAACGCCAGCCAGCGCTCTTTTTTGCCGGCTTTCGGCAGTGTCTTCAAACCGGATTTTCTTCCTACCACAAGAGCCACCACCATCAGTGCCGCTCCCATCAGAAGACCCGGAATAAGTCCTGCAATAAACAGTTCACCGATGGATGTATCGGCGATGGAGCCATATACCACAAAGGTTATGGAGGGAGGAATGATGACCCCTATGGCTCCGGCCGCTGCCATTAACGCTGCCGAAAACGCAGGTTTATAGCCTGATTTGATCATGGCCGGCACAACGATAACTCCAAGTGCCGCCACAGTTGCCGGTCCTGAACCGGAAATAGCCGCGAAGAAACAGGAAACAATGACACATACAATGGCAAGCCCGCCTCTGATATGGCCTACACAGGCCTCAGCCAGTTTGATAAGTTTCTCTGATATTCCCGCTTTCTCCATAATATTTCCTGCTAAGATGAAGAAAGGAATTGCCAGTAATACGAATTTGCTGGTTGACGCCGATACGATCATGGGAAGACTGCTCATTACTGTATCCAGCGGTCTTCCTGCTCCCTGGGCGATCATGGCTACCACACTGGAAGTGCCAAGACACACCGCTATGGGCGCTCCCATGAGAAGCAGTACGGCGAAGCTTATAAAAAGGATTGCTGCTACCACTATTTGCTTACCTCCTCTTCGGGATTTCTCTTGATCTCTTCTATTAAAACCTGTAAAAAACGAATGGCTGCAAAGAATGCACCGATTGGCACAAAGGAACCGAAGATCCATTCAGGCCACTGCATACCTGCCGTAACCTGCCCCAGAATCCTCTGATTCCTCACCATGAGGATTCCGTAGTAGAAAATAGCTCCGGTAAACAAAACTGCCACAAAATAACCTATGATCTTTAACACTTTTTCCACCTTGGGTCCCACCGCATCGGTCACAATACTCAGCCCCAGATGGGCTCTCCGCTTCGCCGCTATTGCTGTGCCCAGCATACTCAGCAGTACAAAGAGGTAGGTTGTGATCTCCTCTGAAAAAGAAAAGGATGCGCTGAACAGGTATCTGGCAACCACGTTGGCAAATGTGAGGATCGTCATAACGATCAGACAGGCAGCTGCCAGTATTTCCTCTATCTTGTCAAATATCCGCATTTCATTTCCTCCCTCTCTATTCGCTTTCTATCCGGAAAGCCTTACAGGCCTTCTCGCCGTATTTGTCAATAAATTCTTGTTTTACACCGCTGATCTCATCCTTAAAGGCATCCATTTCTTCTGCGTTTAATTCTGTTACCGTCATGCCCTCGGATTTGAACTCTTCCACAATGGCTGCCTCTTCTTCCTCCACCGTATCTCTTCCCCACTCACATGCTTCTCTTGCCTTTTCCTGAAGTAGTTCCCTTGTCTTCTGCTCCAGAGATTCCCAGATCTCCGTGTTTGCTACAAATAAATCGTTTTCATATGTATAATTCCACAATGTGAGATAGTCCTGAATCTCATCCATCTTGGCAGATTCCGTGATACAGATGCCGTTTTCCTGTCCGTCGATGGTTCCCTGCTGGATGGCTGTGAAGACCTCGCTCCAGCTCATTGCCACCGGGTCAGCGCCTAAAGTTTTGAAGAACTTCATATAGACTTCACTGCCCGGCACACGGATTTTCAGTCTCTTTACATCTTCCGGTGTACGCACCTCACGTTTGCTGTTTGTGATCTGGCGGAAACCATTGTGGAAAGAACCCAGATAGGTGATTCCTTTTGCCTCCAGACGCTCTGCGTAATACTCGCCGCCGGTACCGTCAATGATCTCTCTTGCATGTTTGTAATCATCAAATACCCATGGAATGGTTGCCACAGATAACTGCTCGTCTATCACTGCCATAACACATGTAGCGTAGGCTGCCAGGTCCACTCCCCCGCCTGCTATCATCTCAATTCCCTTTGTAGAGTTTCCTCCGGCGAGCTGGTCATTGGGATACACAGCAATGGTCACATTTCCATCGGATGCTTCCTCCACCAGCTCCGCAAATTTGTCTGCTACTCTGGAGTCAATCTGAATGTCCGTTCCATTCACTGCCATGACCAGTTCGATCTTCTGATAACCATTCCCGGTTTCCCCTGAAGCCTCCACATTCTCAGCGCCGCCGCACCCCGTAAGCAGCCCTGTCATAACGGCCCCGGCCAACAGCAGGCTTAACACCCTAGCTTTCATAAATACCTCCTTTAAGTTCTCCCGCTTCAATACATCCTACGTTGGTTGTTTTTCTTTCTGAATACATCCTAACATCCTATGTTTGGAAAGTCAATAGTTTTCGTTAGATTCCATTATATGTACAATTTCTGATTCTGTTTCCTGTACATTATGCACAAAAGGAGGGCTGAGTAAACCCAACTCTCCTTTGTCCCATCTAAATTTTCGTTTTTCAATCCTGAGGTAAAGGCATTGTGTCTTTTTCACTGATCAGCTTTCCGTTTCTGATCGTAAGGGTCTTATCGGAAAATTCCAGAACCCATTCACAGATGTAATCTTCACCCTCTATCTCGTTTTTCCAGCCCATGCTGCCTTTTACAAACCAGCCTTTTCTAAAGCGCTGCGCCTTCAGGCGGGTACGCGTACCGATAATATTTCCGCTGCTGTCCTGTATTTTTTCGGTGAAGCTGCTGAATTCAAACGCTCCTCCTCTTGGTTCCATCTCCAGATAAGCCGTGTCTTCCTTCCGGCCATAGGACAGTTTTACATCCTCAGCCAGGACTTTGCTGCTCCCCACGCTGTATCCTATGAAAGTCCACAGCCCGCCTGCCGCCAGAATCAAAATAACGATAACTGCAGCAAGCAGTGCCCGCTTTCTCTTTTTCCTCATTCCCGCAAGTAAAGCCGCGTCTTTCACATCTGCTTTTGGCAGGATTTCCGGGCCTTCCCCTGTCATTTCCTGATAATACTGTCTGCAATTCTCACATGTCTTTAAATGTTTTTCGATTTCCCTGTTGCTCTCCCCACTGGTCAGCCTGTCTGCATAGGAAGGCAGAAGGTCCCGCACCACATCACATTTCATGCCTGTTCTCCTCTCTGATTTTCTGCTTGCCGCGGTAAAATGTCACCCGTGCCCAGTTCTCATCTCTGCCCAGTATCTCCCCGATCTCCCGGAAACTGAAATCACCGCTGATCCTGAGATACATAACCTCGCGGACAGGTTCCGGAAGCTGATGCAGCCTCTTATACAGGTACATTCTTTCATCCCTGGCTATCACTTCCTCATCGGGCTGCAGGGCTTTTGACGGGATTTCCTCTCCCGGTTCCTCCCCCTCTACCCTCTGCACCCGCTTTTGCTCTCTGATCCAGAGATTCTTTGCGATCTGGCAGAGCCAGACATAAAGCCTGCAGTCGCCCCGAAAGCTGTCAATGGATTTCATAGCCCTGAAAAATGTCTCCTGTGTCAGTTCTTCCGCTGTGTGAGGATTACGGCAGAGGCTGAACAGGTACTTGTATACCTGGACAGCATATTTTGTGTAGATCCACTCCATATCCTGCATCTTTCGTCCTCCTTACCCATAAGAGCTTCCCGCATTGATTTCGTTACAGAAATATATAAATTTTTCACATGATGTGCAGCAGGCAGGTACGCGGAATTTCAGTCCGCATACCTCCGCAGGCGTTCTGTTATGCTTTTTTCTGTCATCCGCCTGTACATGCATGCTGCAGTCAATACGCAGATAAGGAACAGACACACTGCGATTCCCCCCATCCATGCCCAGGGATAATAAAATTTAAAGTAAAGCAAGTTCTGTTTTATGGCTTTTCCAAGGATCCAGAGAACTGCGGAACCAAATGTCAGCAGAATCCCGATCACGCTCAGTCCGTAAAATGCCCCTTCCAAAACCACCAGCCTGCCCAGTTGTTTTCCAGTCATTCCCACACTCTCCATAACGGCCAGCTCTTTTTGCCTGGCTGAAAGGCTTGTGTACAGTGTGTTAAAGTAATTGGTGATTCCCATGACCACCAGAAGAACACTCAATGCCCCCATAATGATCCTGCTTGCCCGGATATAGGAGGAAGCGTCCCGGAGAGCATCTGATTTACTGTTCATATAGATATAGTGCGCTTCACTTCTGGTCCGGTTTTCCTGCTGTATGATCTGCGTAAGTTCCTGTTTGACCAGAGGCTCCTTCTGCCTGTCCACCTCAATCTGTATACCGAAAATCTTTTCCTTAAACTCCAGGCTCTTAAAAGCTTTCTCTGTCATGATAAAATAGTTGATGCCGCTTCCGTGGGTTGTCATTCTCAGTTTTGGAAAATGTTTTTTGAATATGTCCAGATATCCTGCACAGGTGAGTTCCCCTTTCAGGTATTTGTCATCCACCATCTCCTCAAAAAGTGAAAGGCTGTAAAAGTGCAGGGGCTTCCTAATCGTTTTGTCAGCGTCCTCCTGCAGTTCTTTTGACAGCTCATGAGTGTGCAGGAGCATGGCGCCTGTACCGTTTTCCAGACTTTCCACATCTGCTTTTATGCCATAGGCATCCGCATACTCCCTCAGTTCTTTTACAAAGGCATCATCTACGATCTGCACAGTAGTAAAAAAATTAGCGTCCATGGAACCATATACAGACTTCAAACGGGGCAGAAGGGCTTCGTCCCCGCTGTTCTCTATCCCCTTAGTAGCAGAAGGCATATCAAGCATGGCAAAGCAGCCTTTTGTATAACTTGTATTTTCAGCAGTAACCCCATCCACTGCCAGTATTTTGTCTCTTATCTCTTCTGTAATGACCGGTGTATCATCATTCCAATCATATTCAGAAGAACCGGCATCGTACACAATATTTGCAAAGGTACTGATATCGAAATCCGGACGCTCCTCAATGCTGTTTGTAATGTCTGTCCCCCTGCTGATGACCACTGCTCCCAGAGCGGAAACGCATCCGATACTCAGGGAAAGCAGGGTAACTGTAAACCGTCTTCTGGAACGGACAATATTCCTCCAGGCCATCCCCGCAAAAGACGTGCCATCCCCGCAGTGATTTCTTCTTCCGCCGTCCCGCCGGGCGCTGTTCTGCCGGTGCAGGGCAGGCCTCAGGCGGCCCCCGGTATGGCCGGCTGCCACAGATGTGGTCTCCTCATAGCGGACAGACTCTATAGGACTGAGCCTCATCACTTTGCGGACAGCAATCCCGGCTGCCAGCAGAGTCGTCATACTCACAAACACAACGCTGACTGCCAAAAACCCGGGATAAAAACCAGTCATGCCCCTGGCACTTCCCATCCCATGCAGATATAATTCCCCAAGCGTCCCGGGAAGGACAAACTTCATTACCAGAGAGCCGGCCGCTGCCCCCATAAGGCATCCGGCTAGAATCACTTTTCCGGTCTGTCTGAATACGATCTTCCGGATCTGGCTGTTAGTGGTGCCGATGGTCTTCAGCAGTCCGTACTGCCGTATGTCATTGCCAAATGTGATGGACAGCACATTATAGATCAAAAGAAACGCACCGCCCAGGATCATGACACTGCAGAGAAACGCAACCAGATAGCTGCCCGCAAAATCCTCCACAACCGTAAAGGTCAGGGAGTTCATTCCAATGAACTGCTGGGAGACAGATTCTGTCTGCACATCCTCATAGAGCTTTTCCTCCATAAATTCTCCGTCTGCAAGAATCCCGTCCTGTTCCATGAGGATATAGCTGGCAGGAAATTTGGGAATCCCCAGGCTTTCAAGGTATGCCTCGGAAAAATAGGCAATAGGGGCATTCAGCAATGGGTTTACATAATCCTTATAGTAACCGGATAAGACAAAGCTGTCCTCCATGCTCTCCCTGCTGCCGTTTTGAAGAAGCTCTGCATTCAAAGTCATACCTGCAGCAGGATTTTCTATTCCAAGCTGTTCAAGCCCTCTAAGCGGCAGCATTACCTCATTTTTTTCTCTGGGATAATGTCCTGTAACATCTGTATAAGCCGGCTTCTGCAGCTTTTCAAAGGCTGTGTTGTCAAGAACCGTACAGCCCATCACAGAGGCCCCCTCTTTTTGCCAGACAGCAAAATCATTTTCCACCCCTGTATTTTTCACGTAATCCAGTGTTTTTATTTTTTCATACTGTTTTTCCGAACCATTCTCCAGTGAAAGGCTGGCAACACTTCCCCCGTTTCTGGCGTATAACAGATAGTCCGCGTCCATTTTGCCCCTGGCAATACTGAATGCGCCGAATACCATGAACACAGCCAGGGCGGCAGCAAATGTCAGGATACGGTTCCTCCCCCTGTTCTTCCTGTAATTGGCCTGCGCAAGTTCCCGGATAACCTCTCTGTTGTTGTTCCTCAGTTCCATGGTCAGTCCTCCCTCCTGCAGATACGCCCGTCCTCAATCCGGATCATCCGGTCTGTCATCTGGGCGATCTCCTCATTGTGGGTGACAATGACTATGGTCTGGGAATACTCCTGGGCCATGGTCTTCATAAGGCCGATCACCTCTAGTCCGGTTTTGGAATCCAGGTTTCCGGTGGGTTCATCTGCCAGGATAATAGCGGGTTTTGTCACCAGCGCCCTGGCTATGGCCACACGCTGCTGCTGTCCGCCGGAAAGGGTGCCCGGCATCTGGCGGATCTTCTCATCCAGGCCCAGGGAGTGGATGATCCTGTCTACAAATTCCCGGTTGATCTTTACTCCGTCCAGTTTCAGCGGAAGGACAATATTTTCGTATACATCCAGCACGGAAACCAGATTATAATTCTGGAACACAAATCCGATATTCCTGCGTCTGAATACGGTTAGCTCATCATGGTCCATGGCTGCCAGCTCGTAACCTCTGACGATCACACTGCCTGTTGTGGGATAATCCAGCCCGCCCAGCATGTTTAGAAGAGTTGTCTTCCCACTTCCCGATGAACCTATAATGGAAATAAATTCTCCTTCCCTGATATCCATATCCACGCCGTCCAGTGCCCGGACCACAAACTCCCCTGTTTTGTAAATCTTTTCAAGGCCCCTTGTCCTTAAAACTTCCATACTTTCCTCCTTGCCCGCCCGCTTAGGTATGCTCCTGTGCGTTTTCCCCTGCTGCTTTCCCCTTCGGGCTCACAGGGGAAGATCCGTGCATACTTCACGGCTGGCTCCTGTTTATTTGCCTGCTGCTAACTGTTTCATACACTCACAGTTATGCCTGCTGCCATATCCTGAGGATAACAGGTAAATCTAACAATCTTCTAACAGGGAAGATAAATGGAAATGGAAGTTCCGTCCAGCTCCTTTTTCACCTTTAAAAAACCTTCATGCCTCTTCACAATTTCTCTTGTAATATACAGGCCGATACCAAATCCCTCCTGGTTTTTCACATTACTTCCCCTGTAAAAGCGGCGGAAGATCCGGTTCTCATCATCGGGGATGCCCATACCGAAGTCGCGGACCTCAATCTGGGTGAACATCTCATTTTTTACTGCCCGGACAATGATTTCGGAAGACGCAGGGGAATATTTTATGCTGTTGTCCAGCAGGTTTGCCACTGCCTCGGAGATCCAGTTTCTGTCATGAGAAAGGGACAGGGCTGCCGGGCAGTCCAGGGTTATTTCCATGTGTTTTACCTGGGCTTTTTTCCTTACCTGGAAAATAGCCTTTGCTATGGTCTCCCTGAGATCCTGCTTCTCTTTTCTGATCTGGATAATGCGGTGTTCCATACGGGACGCGGAAATGAAGCTCTCTGTCAGAAATTTTATTTTCCGTTCTGACTGCTCCACCGCACAAATGCAGATGTTCTGCTCCTCTTTTGTCAAGTCCTGCTCCCGCAGAAGATCAAGATAAGTCTCCATATTTGTAAGCGGCGTTCTGATCTGATGGGCGATTTCGGAGAGAAATCGGCGGACCTCCTCCTGCTCTTCCAAAAGTTTTTCATTGTACTTTGTCACCATGGCGTGGATCCTGACAGTCTGCGCCTGAAGCTTTGATGCCAGGCTGTCAGCGTTTTCCGTTATGACCGGACTGCCCTTTCCCTGGATCAGCTGCTCCAGAATATCAGAGATCTGTATCAGGTCATTCTCATATTTCTTCCTTATCCCTAAAAATACCGGTATAGAGCAGCAGAGAAAAAGAACTGTCAGAAACAAATATCCTGCGTCGGCGGTTATGATGGAGGCCAGGACCCCCGCAGCGGCGGAGAGGATTCCTGCTGTGTAATATAAATACTTTTTCATAGGCTAATCTCCAAAGGTGTACCCAAGGCCAAATACATTTTTAATATATATGGGGCTGGACTTGTCCGGTTCAATTTTCTTTCTCAGACGGTTTACTGTGACGCTTACCGTATTCTCCACCACAAACTGCCCGTCAATGTCCCATATTCTTTCCAGTATAGTTTCTTTTGTCAGAACCTGCCCCCTGTTTCTGACCAAAAGTTCCAGAAGGCTGTATTCCTTTGCGGTCAGACTCACCTGCTGCTCCTGGCAGAATACCTGTTTCTTCTTCCAGTCAACCCTAAGTCCCCGGAAAAGAAAAAGATCCTCCTCCCCGCCGCTCCTGCGCAAAATGGCTTCAATCCGTTTTTTCAGAACAGGCATCTGAAACGGCTTGACCACATAATCGTCACACCCGGCATCAAAAGCCTCCAGCATATCCCGCTCCTCGTCTCTGGCAGTCAGAAAAAGTACCGGAGTTTTCCCGAAATGTTCTGCCTCCCGGCAGATGGAGATACCATTTCCATCCGGAAGATTTATGTCAACCAGCATCAGGTCAGGATTATCCTGAAGCAGGGCAATGCCATCCCTGCAGGATTTCCCGGTTGTTACCTGATAGCCTTCTTTCTTCAGCGTGATGACAAGGGCCTGGTTTAAGAGTTCGTCATCTTCGATCACTGCTATTTTTTTCATCTTTGTCCACCTGTTTTTCTGTGTTTTGTTATCCATTCTGTGATTATAACAAATGGCGGCAGTTCTGGATAGCACTCTCCTCCCATAATTGTTCGGGGAAATACCTCTGATCATAAGAATCCACCATACGTTCAACCGGAAGCACACAAAGGGAACAGTATAAAACAGCTCCCGCTATGACGCAGATCCGTACCATAGGAAACTCCCTCCACTGGCGAAGGATGACCAGGGTAAACACAAGTGCCATCCAAATCATAAATACCATGGTCAGTACCCTTTTTATGGTAAATCCAAAAGCAGTGATATAAAGAACCATTTTACTCATAGCTGTCAAAATAAGCAGCAGAGTCAGAACAGAGAGCAGGACATTCAGCCACCGCAGTACGGCGCTGTTCGTATTTTTCTTTCCGGCAAACAGGTTTGCGCCCAGGAGAAGGACCAGATTCAGCGCGGCGGTCTGGCACAGTTCAAAAAATCCTCTTCTGGCATATTCCGCGTAGGTGAAATTTTCAGGACGGATACCTGCAAAGGCGGAAAACAGATACTTTCCCTGCAGCCCTATGAACAGCAGGTAAATGGCACATACGATCAGCATAGCCGTGGTAATGGCTGTCGTGGGTACTATTTGGATGGAACGCCAGGTCTCTCTGAGTGATTCTTTATCCATCCTGTCTGTGTTCCGCTTATGAATACCCCCGTAAATCAGTCCGAACAAATATGCCGCAACAGGCAGGGACAGTATCATTCTGGCAATAGTATACAGGAGATGATCCTGTATATACAGTCCGCTGTTCTGCATCATTTTCTGAAACCCTTCATCCGCACTGGACAGCAGAGGAAGCACAATAAACAGAACCGGAACAGCAATGACCACACCCAGCAGGACATATCTAATATCCTTTCCTCTGCCCCTTTTCTCCAGCTCATCCCCACTTTCCTCATGGTCTGCATGAAGCCCTGTTACAATCCTAAAACTACAGCCGAAATTTCCAAAGGGCACCCACATAAGTGCATTCCATCCATCGAACACCACCCACTGGGATGTCTTATCCTTTTCCAGAAGGCTGCCGGATATGATCAGCGTCCAGTATGCCGCACATACGATCAGCATGGGTATCTGCAGAAAGGGCATGGCACTCCAGAACGCGTAGGGCACCCCAATGCCTAGCATTATGACCAGCCAGAACCAGCTCTCCTTTCCCGGCCGCCCGCCTTTCAGAAATACATAGGCAAGCACAACAGCCGCATATGCTATTGTAAAGAAAACCAGGTGTCTTCCAAAATTCATACTGGTAAATGTGTATACAAAACCATATCCAACAAGCAGATACAGCCAGGCAAAGCACTTGTCTTTTCTGTCCGCATCTACCTGTTCTGCCTTTCTCCACTTATCCTCCTCAAAAATGGGCGCACTTTCACAGGGCAGACCGCTCTTGCTGTCTGCCGGCATTTGATCATCCCTATTCATACTTTACTGCTCCTTTCTCAAACCTAAATAGTTTTCCTGCATCTTCGTACGGACTGCCCCTCATCCCGTTACAGCGTTGTGTTAGTCTGCCTTATCCTCCACATACTCCAGGATATCCCCGGGCTGGCAATCCAGAGCTTTGCATATACTGTTTAGTGTACTGATCTTAATGGCCTTGGCTTTCCCGTTTTTTAATACGGAGATATTAGCCATTGTGATCCCCACACGCTCAGACAGTTCCGTGACGCTCATTTTCCGCTTAGCAAGCATAACATCTATATTAACGATAATCGCCATTTTCTGTCCCTCCTATATGGTCAAATCCTGGTCTTCCTGCATCTGGCTCGCATTATAGACCAAATGAGACAGGGCAGCGCACAGGACGGTAAGTGTAATACAAATAAACAAGATCAAAACAATGCCGAATAAATATCCGATTCCAAAGGAGTACCACCCCAGTATACAGAATACTGCCAGAAAAAGAGCATACAGCACACTGTCAGCAAGGGTATAATGGCTCATCTGCTTCAGCGCCTCTGCATTTTCCCTGCAAAAAGACCTGTTCTCCCCGATTCTGCTGCAGACACCCCAGAATTTGACCAGGCAAAACAGACAAGGCACTGCGGTTATCCAGATAAAGATACAAGTGCCCCAGTATACGGCATTTCCCGCCTGCCCTGCCAGCATTTGTTTCAATACGGAAGGCAGAAACCATACTACCAGAACCAAAAATAGAATCCCTGTTCCTGCTGTTATTATTTTTAAATACTTTGACATCTCTGTTTGCTTCATGTTTGCTCCTCCTGCGGTTTCAAAATAATCCACTACCATTCTTCCTGGATTTATTATATTGCCACAGGAAGAAAATGTCAATATTTTTTTATTGTTTTACGATAAATTATATCTGTATTATATTAAATATAGAGTGCTGTCAAAATACCGCCGCTGCGGTACCTGGCATATCTGGATCTCCTCTTCTACAATTCCCGGTAATATGGGCATATATCCTCATAGTGACCGTCTTTTCCTGACTACAGCATTGAACTGCAGAATCCTGAATCCGCAGCTGCGCCCCTGTACCAGGCTGTCCTTTACCAGCAGTTCCCCTATATGTTTTCCTCTGGCTGAAGATTTGACTGGGGATAGGCCACTCTCCCGCAAACAAAATGGTACATATTTTATAACCGTGAATCATCACACAAAATCGTTACATATTCTTTCATTACAACTCTTTTCTTCTTTTTATTTTATGGTAAAATAGTAATAAAAAAGGGGGGATTTTATGGGCAAAACATTGCTCAATATCTTTTTAGTGCTGATCTGCCTCGGGGTGCTTCTATCGCTGCTGCCCTACGCATGGATTTTGTTTATTCCGGCTATTTTCCTATACCGGAGAAAATTCAGGGAGGAGCCGCTCAGAAAGAAAAAGTATACAGCTGCTCTGGGGACGTTATCTCTGTTGTCCCTGTGCGCATTCGGTTACGCGCAGGCATCACCCCCTGATGTTGAGAAGATTTCTATATCTCCCACGTCCAACTATGAGATGGATGTGAACTCAGAATATCCCATCAACATCCAGATCCAGCCGGAGGACGCCCGTCCGAAAAAACTCGAACTGGTGACAGATAACGGACTTCTGACACTGGATTATTCCCAGGGAGAGTCATCCTGTCTGCTTAAAAGCTCAGGGAAAACAGGGGAAACCAACGTCTGCCTAAAAACTCCGGACGGCAAAAACAGCAATGCCATACACATCTCCGTAACGGATAAAAAAGCCGAGGCGGAAGCCAAGAAAAAAGCGGAAGAAGAGGCAAAGAAAAAAGCGGAGAAGGAGGCAAAACAAAAGGCAGAAGCGGAGGCAAAACAAAAAGCGGAGGAGGAGGCAAGACTTCAGGCCGAGGCTGCCGCAAAACAGCAGGCCGAGGAGGAAGTAAGGCTCCAGGCAGAAGCCCAGGCCAAACAGCAGGCCGAGGAGGAGGCACGGCTCCAGGCAGAAGCCCAGGCCAAACAGCAGGCCGAGGAGGAGGCACGGCTCCAGGCAGAAGCCCAGGCCAAACAGCAGGCCGAGGAGGAAGCAAGGCTTCAGGCTGAGGCTGCTGCCGCTCAGGAGGCAGAGGCCGCCGCAACCCAGCCTGTAGAACAGATGGTATGGCTTTCTGCTACCGGTGAGAAATACCACCGCATACCTAACTGCGGCAACATGAATCCCGACAAAGCCCGCCAGATTCCCCTCTCACAGGCAGAGGGAAGTTACGAGGCATGTAAAAACTGCTGGTAGATCTAAGCTGCACTGTCCGGCATTCTGGCTATGGCAAAAAAATCCCTGGGGTGCATAAGCATCACAGGGATTTTACTATAAAATTTATTTTGTCATAGATTTTGTCTGTCCTTTATAAAGCCATCCACTTTATCTTGGGAAATACCAAGAGCATATGCGAATTCACTGTAAAGTGCCCGCTCTGCTATCTGACGGTATTTTTTATCCATACTGGTAATTGTACCTCTTTTTGTTGTTCTCTGATGTAACGTTTTCAGAATTTTTACCCATGCTTCACATTCGCAGCTTGAAATGCAGGTCTTATATTCCCGTTCCCGCATCCGCTCATTCGTAACCCAGAGAATATCAATGTCATCCATCTCGTCAATCAACATCAGCGCCTCTTCTCTTGTCACAGGTCTCCTGATATTGTGGTCACCTTCCACAGGGATGTATGCTTTTTCCTTTTCATCATCCACAGACTGCATGGTATAGTATAATTTCTTCCTGTCAGCACATGAAAAATCCAATGTACCCACTTTTTGAACCTCATACAATCCCCTGCATTTAAAAACTACAATATCGCCTTCCTGTATCATACGGCACGCTCCTTCCAAAACCAAAAAGCCCCGGCTCACCGAAAAGGGCAAGACAAGGCTTATCACTGCGACTTCCTACAGTCTTAGTATAACACCTTTCAGAAATTATTGTAAGTACTATTTTAATGTATGGACAATTTTCAGCAATTCTCCCAATAGAAAGGCAGTTTTAGCTTGTACAAATCACACATATTCCCCCCGATACAGCGTTGTGAGTATTTCCACACAGCGTTCCGGCCCCAGTTCCCCGCTGTCCAAGCCGGAAATAAACGTTTATCTCAACTGAAAAATGGCTGCATCACAGGGCGGGATGACCTCCTTGTGACCATAAAGCACTTGCTTGATCCCTGCGCATGGTACGCACGATCCACCCGCACACCCACAAAGTCCTCAAATAAGGTCAGGATACCGTTGCCCATCGAAACATATAGAGTTGCTCCATCATTTCTATACTCTTCACTCTCCGGCTGATAAAGACAGGGTTTTATCTGTGGTACAGCCTGTTGTAATATGCCAGAGAATAGTGATACAACTCGTCTCTGGCAATCTCTTCTTTTACAGGGTCCGGGGATTCTGTCATGATCCACGCCATCATTCTGCCGTTCTCACCAAAGTGGTCCACATAGTCACGGACCGCCGCTCGGATCTGCTTTTCCTCCCAGTCAGCGCCAATATTGATAGGGAAGCAGAAGGTCATCTGTTTTCCATAGGTATTGTGCAGAAAATCCGGGTCATTGGCATTTGCCTGGGGTGTCCACATATCAATCCCCATCTCCAGCATTTCCGGCACGTACTGCATATTGCGTCCGCAGGAATGCAGTTCTATGAATCTGCCCTGGTCCTTCACAAATTTCAGATAACGGGCTGTCGCAGGCATAAGCTGTTCCCGGAACATTTCGTTTGAGAAAAATCCGCTACGCTGCGTTCCCCAGTCATCATGATAGAGAACACCGTCCACTCTGCCGTAGTATTTGAAAATCCGGTCTGTACTCTCAATCTTATAGTCCGCCATCTTCTGGAAAAACTCCTCCAGAAGCTCCGGCTCCTCATAGAAGGCGATCAGGGACTCGTCAAAGGGGATAAGCTCATGCAGCCTCTCAAAAATACCTTCCACGCACTCGTAAATATGGGGCCTGTCAGGGTCCATGGCTTTTTGGAGCTTCTCACCGTCGGCTTTAAAGTCCACAACAGACAGATCCGGCCAGGGAAGTTCCTCTTTCCAATTGGCAAAGTCAGAGATGGTGCGGGTTCCCGGACGGGTGATCATACCGTTGATCCCCTCCACCATGAACCAGTCCACCCCCCACCAGTCATAGCCATCCACCTCCGGCACCGGATGTTCTTCCATGGCGTCCGGCCAAACCGTATTGGATTCATAGAAATAAGCCGGCATCCAGTAAGGTTTCTCCCCTTTTACACACCGGATATAATTTTCTCTGACACTGATAGGGCGCTCTCCTATAGGCGGTTTGGGCTGCTGGAAAATCCATGGAAAGCTTCCCTCTGCCTGCCAGTGTTTGGAATAATCCCTGTTTGCCGCTGTCTGCATAAATTTCGATACCATACAAAATACCTCCTGTCCTTTTTACCCGGTATAGCGCTGAACATCTGCCGAAGCAGACCGCAGTCGTATTCCGGTCATCTCTGCTGCATTCTTATTTAAATATTATTGTAGTCAATCTCAACAGAAGATGATAGAGTTCTTCATTACAAAAATGCAAAGTTAAAAAACTCCAATTTTGTATGGTGCATACCAACCTATTTTACCCTGCCTGCGCTGTCACGGACAATAAGCTTTGCAGGTACAATGATCTTCAGCCCGATCTCCCTGTCGGAAGCTATGTGTTCACGAAGAATGCGGACTGCCTCCTCGCCCAGAAGTTCCATGTGCAGCCGCACTGTAGTCAGGGATGGGACCAGATAGTTGGCTACCGCTATATCATTATACCCCACAATGCTCATATCCCCTGGGATCCGAAGCCCTTTCTCACTGACTGCCCGGTAGCATCCCACTGCCAGGGAGTCGTTGCTTGCAAATACTGCCGTGGGCCTCTCCTTCTCCTCCAAAAGCTCCCGGCACAGCACATAGCCGTCTTCCGGTGTAAATTCTCCCAGCCTCACGAGAGACTGGGAAAACTCCCCAATCCGCTCCATATATTCTTTATAAGCTACAATTCTGCTGTCATGCACTTCCTCGCCGTCCCTGTCCACCTCAAAGCCGCCGATAAACGCTATCTTTCTATGTCCCAGCCCTGTCAGATAATCCATGACCGCCTCCACAGAGCCGGCCAGATCATTGACCACACAGTCAAACCTGTCCCCTTTTGGCATGGCATCCAGGAACACGGTAGGTTTTCCGAACGCGTCAATCTGCTTAACCATACTCCTGCTGAATGTTCCAAGGCACAAAAGGCCGTCAAGTCCTCCCAGATCCTTCAGTTCTTCCAGGCTCTGGATCTGACGGCGCTCCATATTCTCCGCCTCCAGCTTCCTCTCCACTGCCAGGCGGACGGTAAGGTAATAAATATCCCGCAGTTCCTCCTCCCTGGTATAGGAATAATAAACCCCCACTGCCAGACGGCGCTTCCTGCTCTTTCTCTCTCTTGCCTGATACTGAAGTTCCCTGGCAGTATCAAGTATCTTCATTCGGGTCTCTTCCTGCACGTTCAGCGTATCATCGTAGTTCAAAACCCTGGAGACTGTTGCTGTGGAAAATCCGGTCCGATCTGCGATGTCTTTTATTGTAGCCATCTTAGTTTCCTCTCTGCATCAACACCTTTTATATGCATCAGCCCTGCCGGTGCATTCATGGTTTATATTACCATATCGCCGGAAAGCCCGCAATGGATTATTATAACGTTACTTTTCACAGGCCGCTGTCACGGAGCCAACCGTAACATTATCACATATCCTGGTCTTTGGCCGGTGCCGGCGTCTCCTCCGCGGCGGAATTTGCCAGAATAACGGCTGTCAGAATGATGACGCATCCCAGTACCATGCGCAGCGTGATCCTCTCATGGAGTATCATCACGGAAAACAAAGTTCCAAAGACGGATTCCATGGACAGTATAATGGCAGCCTTTGTCTCATCCACGTATTTCTGACACGCAGTCTGGAGCAGGTAGCAGACGGTTGTGCTGATGATGCCAAGATAGAGGACACTCCCCCATCCTTTTGCCGTAATCTGAAAATGCACCTGCCCGGACGCAGCCATGAATACCAGAGATAAAATACCGGCTGTACACATCTGGATAAAATTCAGCACAGAGGCCCTGTATTTCTTCACAAAGATACTGGTCAGAAAAATCTGAAAGGCAAATCCCACTGCGCATATAAGTGTCAGTCCGTCACCAAGACCCAGGGATAAATCTTTGTCCAGTGACAAAAGGCCCACCCCCGCTATGGCCAGCACCGCCCCTGCTATGCCCCTGTATCCTATCTTTTTCCGGCAGATCAAAAAAGCGATAAAGGGGACGATCACCACATTCGTTGCCGTGAGAAACGCGTTTTTTGACGGAGTCGTATACTGCAGCCCTATGATCTGGAGAGAGAATCCCAGAAAAAGGGCGGCTCCCATAAGTGCTCCTGCGGTCAGTTCCTCCTTTTTTATCCCTTTCAGACTGCGGATGCTGATCCCCCCCATGAGCACTGAGGCCAAAAGGAAACGGATCGCCATGATCTGAAAAGGCAGCAAGCTGTCAAGCGCCATATCACTGGCTACAAATCCCCCTCCCCAGATAACGGTAACTACCACCAGCCCTGCAATTGCCGTATATTTTTTCATAAATCACCTCATCCTTCCAGGGGCTTCAGACAAATATCAGGCCCAATCCCGCATAAAAATTCTGCAAGTACATCAATACAGCCCTGCACGTCCTCCATACTGCACACCTCTGCCGGATTGTGCATATACCGAAGAGGTATGGACATAACTGTGGTGGGAATCCCCCTGCCTGCCACATGAATGGCATCTGCATCCGTACAGGTCCTGCCGCAGCCGTTCTCCCACTGGTACTTTATGTCCAGATTCTGTGCAGCTTTTTTAAGCCGCCCCACCAGCATTTTATGGCTGAAGGAATTCTGCAGGAAAACAGGTCCTCCGCCCAGAAGGATCTCCCCGTTTTCAATGGCCCTTGCGCCCTCATAATCACTGGTATATGTCACATCCACCACAACTGCCAGGGTGGGGGCGATCCGGGACGCGCACCAGGAAGCCCCGTGTTTTGTAAGCTCCTCCCCCACGGTGGCCGCTGCATAGACACCGCATGTACAGCCCTGCTCCTTTGCTTTTTTCGCCGCTTCCAGGATGATGTACCCGCCCAGGCGGTTGTCAAGGCCCCTGGCGCAGAGCCTGTCATTTAAAAGCTCTCTGTGATCCGTGTCAAAGATCACCGGGTCCCCGCACGCTGCGGCAGCCATGGCGTCTTCCTTTGAAACCGCTCCGATATCAATGATGATATCTGTGATCTCCAACTCTTTCTTGTTCAGGGAACTGTGGTTGCGGACTGCACCGTAAACCACATTTCCCTCATGCATAACTCTGACCTTCTGCCCAGGATAAGTGCCCGGATAAATACCGCCCGCCTTGGATACATGGAGCATTCCTTTTTCCGTAATATGTGACACCATGAGGCCAATCTCATCCATATGGGCAGACAGCATGACTTTGACCTTTGACGCCGGGTTTATAACACTCACCACATCGGCGATTTCATCCGTGTAGATCTCATCTGCAAATTCCCCTGCGTATTTAATGACCTTTTGCTGGATCTCCTCCTCAAAACCGGAAACAGAGGCTGTTTCCAGCAGCCCGTATAAAAATTCTCTGCTCATATTCATCTTTCCTTTTCAAATTTATCATCTCTTACTCATCCGTTCTGTGCCGCTTCCAGTATTCGCTCACGCTTTCTGTTGATCCGGTAATATAATCCGGCACTGAGCAGGAACCTGGATATCTGATCCACTGCAATAATGATCCAGATGGCCGTCAAAGGCAGGCCCAGTACATAGGCGGCCAGCATACACAGCGGAATCCTCACGATCCAAATACCAAATCCCGCCACCAGCATAGGGGCATTCTTGTAGCCCATGGCCCTGATGGTCCCGTTGTAAATCCTGGACAGATTCTGAGGTATCTGGATAAATCCCATAACAAACACATACACAACACCTATGGCCTGCAGCTCAGGCTTATCCGTCATCAGTGTCATAAAGAACTGGGGCAGAACGATCAGGAGCACAGAGGTAATTGAACTGATGACCACCCCGACTTTTAACAGCTCTTTGAAATAAACCCTGCGCAGTTCCTCATCCTGCCTGCCAATAGCCCTGGCGGCCAGCGTGGTGGACGCTGTGCTGAAACCAATAGCCGGCATCTCCGTGATCTCCTCCGCCTGTATGCCGAGCTGGTATGCGGCAAATGCCTGGTTTCCGTAAAACAGGATCACCTTGCTCAAAATAATGGCAGAAAACTGCCAGAACATACTCTCCAGCGCTGCCGGGATCCCTGTGGTGTAGATTTCGTTAATACACCGTCTGTCAAAACTGAAGAACCTGTGGGCCGCGGGCATTTTCCGAAACAGCCCGCCCTTCTTTTTATACAGCAGATACAGCCCGGTGCACGCACCCACTGCCTGGGCTGTCACAAGAGCTGTGGCCGCGCCTTTGATCCCCATACCCGGAATGCCGAACGCACCGAAGATAAAACAGTAGCCGCAGATAATATTGACCACATTCATGAGCACCGCAATATACATAGGCACTTTCGTGTTGCCGTATCCCTGGAAAGAAGCTGTCACCACTGTCATGATCACCACAAAGGGAAAACCGAACACAATGGTCTTCATATACCCCTGGGCCAGGGAAAGGATCTGGGCATCCTTTGAGAAAAACCCCAGAAAAAGCGGTGCCTGAAAATACAGCACCACCTGGAAGACAAGTACAATGATCAGTTCCGTGAGCATGGTCTGCTCCGCGATTTTCCTGCACTCCTGGTGCCTGCCCCCGCCGTACGCCCGGGCGATCAGGACCGTGGCTCCAATGGCCACACCCTTATAAAAACACCATAAAGTATCCGTGATCCGGATACAGATCCCCTGTGCGGAAATGTCATTTGCAAGCAGCCGTCCCACCATAGCCGTGATCACCAGGTTCGCTGAAATTTGAAGTATGTTTTCCAGTATCATCGGGATAATGATTTGATAAATCTCTCGTTTTATAGCCTTTTTTCCGTACACAGAAACCTCCATCCTTTTTAAAACGGGTGTTTGAATATGCTTCAGACACCCGTTTTGCAATGTTCTATTTATGAATATACTGCTATTTTCCGAATTTGGCTTTCATTTCCTCCTGCTCCCCATTCAGAACCTCTGTGGGGTCACCATTGTTCAGCATGACTTTTGCCATGGAATTCTTGGACATCTCCAGCGCCTCCGCAAAGTTGGCAGTGTAGTTTACCTGAGGAACCGTCTTTCCGATCTCTGTAAACAGGTCAAAAATCTGCTGGCCTCCGAAGAAATCGTCGCCCTCTTTGAACACGTCAGACTCCAGTGCTTTCAGGTAAGAGGGGTACAGTCCGTAATTCCGGAATCCTTCCACATTGGCGTCCACATCCTCCATAACGAATTTTACAAATGCTTTGGAAGCCTCCGCGCTTTTGCTGGCTGAGGGGACTGCCAGGACAGAACCGCCGTTGGATGCGCCCTGGGCCTCCTGGTCTGCCTGGAATTTTGGGAGGGGCATTACCGCCCACTTGCCGTCCTGGTCAGGAACCGCGTCTTTGATGGAACCGACCATCCATACTGCATCCGCGATGCACGCGAACTTGTCCGCGCCCATACCGGCCACCATATCGTCCCAGGAGGAATTGTTGAACGTAATGCCTGCATCGTACATTTTCTTACTGGTCTCCATGGCCTGGACTGAAGCCTCAGAATCCACCTGGGTACTGCCGTCCTTGTCAAAGTAGAAGCCGCCGCCCTCCATCATGAGAAGTCTGTAAGTGGTATCATTTCTGGATTCTGCCATGCAGAGCATATCAGCGCCCGTTTTTTCCTTTAATACTTTTCCCGCCTCAATGAAATCATCCCAGGTCACAATGTCTTCTGCCTTGATCCCTGCCTGCTCGAACAGGTCGCTTCTGTAGAACATGCCGCAGGGGCCGGAATCCCAGGGATAAGCAATGACTTTGCCGTCAACGGTACACTCTGACATTTTAATAGGAAAGAAATCGTCAGGGTTGATCATATCCGTGAACTCTTCAAATTTTCCGGGGAACTTTTCTCCGAATTTTGCCATCTGCTCACCCTCAATGGAGACAATATCCGGAAGCCCGATACCAGACTGCAGGCAGGTGGTCATCTTCTGATACACCTGGTCCACGCCCATCTCCTCAAAATTAAAGGTTACATCCGGGTTCTCCTCCTGGAATTTCTCTGACCACGCTTCTAAATGGGCCAGTGCCACGTCCCAGCTCCAGATCGTGATCTCCCCGGAAAGACCGCCTTCCTTGTCACCGGACGCATCTTTGCCGGCTCCTCCGCCTCCGCCGCATGCTGTCAGAGACAATGCCATTACTGCTGCTGTTACCATTGCTGCTGCTTGTTTCTTTTTCATATTTATATCCTCCTAAATTTTTTTACAGAACCAGACGCACTACTCTTTCACCGCTCCGCCCATAACACCTGCCACAAACTGTTTCTGGAATACCAGAAAGATGATCATGATCGGCAGTACCGCGCAGACCGTTGCCAGCATGATCACACCGTAGTCTTTTCTCCACACCACGCCGTCCAGCATAGCCAGCGCTACCGGGAAGTTGTACATGGATTTTGTACTGAGAATGATCAACGGCCACATAAAGTTGTTCCACATACTCATAAACATATAGATTCCAAGGGCACCCACCGCAGGTTTCTGGGAGGGAAGCACCACCTTCAGAAAAATGCCGATCTCCCCGCAGCCGTCTATTCTGGCTGCCTCGATCAGGGAAGTTGGAAATGCCAGCATATTCTGCCGCATCAGAAAGATACCAAAGGCTCCCGCAAGACCGGGAAGCACCACTGCCTGATACGTGTTGGCCCAGCCGATGTTGTTCATCAGCGTGAACAGAGGCACATACATGACCTGGGCGGGAATCATCATGGTTATCATGATCAGACCGAACAGCAGTCCCTTCCCTTTGAATTCAAACTTCGCCAGCGCATATCCCGCCATGGAATGCAGTACAATGGCAAGGGCTGTATAGCTGACTGTCATAATGGTGGAATTCGTAAGTATCCTCACAAGGTCCATCTTTTTGTTCAGGTTTGCGAAGTTTTCTGCCAGATGGGAACCAAAAAACAGTTTTGGCGCCGCACTTAGGATCTCCGCATTGGTGTTCGTGGCGGACACGAACATAAAATAAAAGGGAAACAGGGAGATCAGTGCCGCAATGGTCAGGAACACATAGGTAAAAATCTTGCGTCCGCTTATTTTCTTTCCTGTTGTTTTCACTAATTGTCACCTCCGTTTGTAGCCTTGAACTGGACAAAGGACAGTATGCCTATGATGATCACCAGGGCATAACTGAGTGCTGCCGCATACCCGAATTTGTAGTAGGAAAATCCGGTGTTGTACAAATAATGCCCAATAGTTATCGTGGCATTGTCCGGCCCTCCTTTTGTCAGTACAAAGGACTCGTCAAACAACTGCAGGGTTCCGATGGTGGAGGTGATGCTCACAAAGAGGATAATGGATTTTACCATGGGAACCGTGATCCGGAAGAATTTCTGCAGGAAGGATGCCCCGTCCATATCCGCTGATTCATACAGCTCCGTGGGGATTCCCTTCAGGCCCGCGATCATGATGATGGTGTTATATCCGGTCCATCTCCAGGTAATGCCCATAATCACAACTGCCCTGGCGCCCCACACGGAGTTCAGCCAGTCCACACCGCTCCAGCCTATAGACCGGAGAAGATGGTTTACCAGACCAAAATCCGTGTTGAACAGCAGTTTAAAGATCATAGCATATGCAACCAGTGCTGTAACAGATGGCAGGAACACGCTGATCCGGTAACAAGTCCTGAATTTCAGGAAATTTTCCTCCACCAGAACGCCCAGCACCAGGGAGAGGATCACCATAACGGGTACCTGGATCGCCAGATAAATAAAAGTATTTCCCAGGGACTTCCAGAACACCGGGTCCCGGAACATGGTCACATAATTATTGAAGCCGCAGAACAGGTACTCCCCGCCCTCAAAATCATAGAAGCTCAGCCCCAGGGATTTTATTACCGGATAGACCATGAACACCCCAAACAGGACTATCATTGGCAGTAAAAATATATACGGCGCTGTTTTTTTGTTCACAAAGTTCTTTCTTTTTTCTTTTCCCCCAGCCATTTTTGCCTTCCTTTCTTACCTTCTCCTGTATTGCTCCGCCTGCTCTGTAAGCGTCTCCCGCCTGGTCCCGAAAATCTTCCAGGTAAATGTAAACGGTTCCGGATACAGCCTGTCTTTTTCCAGACATTCAGCGCCCCAGCTTGCGCTTCCAAGACCATGCTGCGCATAGTCAACCGACAATTGGATATGTTCTGTCCTGTGAAGCTCATTTGTGTGGGCTGCCTGTGTCAAATCTTCCTGGGTGTAATGCAGGGCTCCAAAGGAGAATACTTCCCCGGATGCTATGCAGACCCCGTTTCCCGCCCCGGTCACAAATGCGGCCCAGCGGGTATCCTGGTGGTTTCCCGTCTCCTGGGGCACCACATAGGGGAAGTAAAAGTCCTCTGTCCGTTTCTCCCAGCAGCCCACCGGATCGCCTTCTTTGCAGTCCGGGTATGTCTCCAGAGGCCCCCTTCCGTACCAGACTGCCTGTTCACAGGCTTTGTCCAGCACAAACCGCATACCGATCCGGGGGAAACTCTCCGGGAGCTGTACACCGGTGGGCACCCCATTGTATTTCATGGTTATGAGACCATCGGAAGTGAAGCGGTATTCTGCCTTTACAATGACTTTCCAGTCAACGGTAATGGGTGCGTATATCTGCGAAACAGATATGATGACTTCCTGCTCCCGCTCCTCCACTGACACTTGTTCCACAAGGTTTGTCATGGCTTTCAGCATGGCTTTTTCCCATATCTCTGCCGCATTCTTGTCATTGTCAACAGGCGCCCTCCAGAAGTTAAGGCCAAGGCCCTTCCTGATCAGGCGTTCCCCATTCAAGGTATAACCGCTTAAATATCCGTGGACCCGGTCAAACAAAGCGGTGAAATTCCTGCCTTCTATATAGATGGTCCCGCACTTTTCTGTCATGCGCAGTCCCGCAGCCTCCCCGGTTTCGGAACCCTTTGCCGCGCTTTCGCCGTCCAAACCGGATCTTATGCACTTTACTGTGTCCCCGGAATCTGATAACACCGCCTGTACCGCCTCGCTGATACACTCCTGATGGAAGGCGGCTTCATCATGCTCCTCCACGGACCATTCCTGTTTTTCTTTGAAGCATACAGAGATCATCAGCCAGATATCCTGTTCTTTGGTCCAATTTTCCGCCTCCGCTGGGTCATACAGAACAATGCGTCTGCTTTCCTGGGGGGCAATTCCGTTCACGTCCGCCTTACCTTCCAGCAAAACGCCCTGCAGTGTATAGACTTTGAATGTGCATTCCAGATGGGATAAGTCTGTAAAATCATATTTATTGTGAACTGTGATTTCTCCTGCAGTCCTATCAAACCCGGTGAATTTTACAGGCTCCATCACTTTTTTCACCTGTAAAATACTGGGGGTGGGCCTTCTGTCAGCCTGGATCAGGCCGTCACAGCAAAATGCACCGCTGTTTGGATGATCCCCGTAGTCTCCGCCGTATGTATAATAGCCTCTGCCGTCCCTGTCATATTTTTTGATCCCATGGTCGATCCATTCCCAGATAAAACCGCCCTGCAGTCTGGGATACCGCTCAAAAATTTCCCAGTATTCCTTTAATCCTCCCGGACCGTTTCCCATGGCGTGGGCATATTCGCATACCACGTGGGGTTTCTTTTTTGTGGTGTCTCTTCCCAGGTCCTCCAGGGCCTTATGCCTGGTATACATAGTGCTGTACACATCCGCTATGGAAGCGTCCCTGTCTTCCTCATAATGGACCAGCCTGGTGGGGTCATACTCTTTTATAAACCTTCCGCTGGCTACAAAGCTGCTTCCGAATCCCGACTCATTTCCCAGTGACCAGAACAGGATACTGGGATGGTTTTTATCTCTTCTCACCATGCGTTCCGCCCGGTCGACATAACTTTTTTCCCAGAGCGTATCATCACTGATCCGGTTCATGTTTTTGGTATATGCCATCTGGTTGCATTCCAGGTCAGCTTCCTCCATCACATAAAACCCAAGACGGTCGCACAGGTCCAGAAAGTCCGGGTGGGCCGGATAATGGGAGGTGCGCACTGCATTGATGTTGTTCTGCTTCATTAAATATAGGTCAGCCAGCATGTCCTCTTTTGTAATACACCTTCCTGTATTTTCATTCCAGTCGTGCCTGTTTACGCCTTTTAATTTTATGGCCTTTCCATTTACCAGGAACAGTCCGTCTCTCAGACAAATGTTTCTGAAACCGGTCCACTCGCCGTAGGATTCCAGGACTTTGCCCTCTCTTTTTAATGTGATGACCAGCCGGTACAGGTTGGGCTGCTCTGCCGACCAGGGGCGTATGCCGTCCAGTACCGCCTCTGTGAAATACTCTGTTTCACCCTTTTTACCGCATATCTCCCGGGTGTCTTTAAAAATAACCTGCCCCCCGTCAAACAATTCTGTCTCTATGGTGAGCGCTGTCTCCTCCTCCGTATGGTTTTCCAATACAGCCTCCAGACGGAAATTTCCTTTTTTCTCTCCCGCCCGGACAGTACATGGTCCCTCCTGTTCCAAAACCAGCCCGGATGTGATCCGGCAGTCCAGCATATGCTGCTTCGGTCTCTGTATCAGGGACACATCCCTGATGATTCCGGCAAACCACCACATATCCTGGTTTTCCAGATAACTGCCGTCACAGAATTTATAGACGGTCACTGCCAGCATATTGTCCCCATCCTTCAAAGCCTCTGTCACATCAAACTCAGCCGTGTTGCGGGAACCCTGGCTGTATCCTATGAAGATGCCGTTAAGCCATACATGGTAAGCACTCTCCACGCCGTCAAACCGCAGGATGTATTCCCTGTCTTCCTGCTTCTCCTCCCGAAACGCATGGCGGTAAACTCCGGTGGGGTTATCCGCCTGTATGCCAGGATCATCCAGGATGGGGAAAAGCGCCACTGCATCATTATAATGGGGCGAATCATAACCACTTAGCTGCCAGTGCCCCGGAACCGGCATGGTGCCAAACGCCCGGTCATCATAGCTTTCCTGCACGCACCCGTCAGGTACATAAAACGGCGATCCATAATAGGCAAATTTCCACTGTCCGTTCAGCAGACGGAAATTCGGGCTTTCCTCCCTGATCCCTCTTTTGGCTGATTCCCGGTCCGGATAGCCGCAATAAAACGGTCTGACCGGGAGGCGGTTCCTGCCAAGGACTTCTATATTGCTCCAATCCATGTGTCTGTATAAGTATTCCATATTTTCCCCCTTTTTTTATTCAGGGCAGCTTTCCCTGAGAATCAATTGATTTGGTACGATTATCTTCAATCCCTGTTCCCTGTCGGTCCAGAGACATTCCATCAGTGTCTTGGCGGCCATCATTCCAATCAGGTCGTTATGCAGCTTCACGGTGGAAAGCGCCGGTGTCACAAAAGACGCTGCCTGGTCATCGTTGCAGCCGATGATAGCCACATCACCCGGAACAGATATTTTTTCCTCCACAAGAGCTTTCAAAAATCCGATCGCCATGGTATCGTTCTCTACAAATACGGCTCTGGGAAGCCTTCCCCGCCGGATGATCTCTTTTCCCAGCCTGTACCCAAACTGGGTGTGGTTGGACTGGGCAAGGTAAATGTATTTTTCGTCATATTTTTCCAGGCTTTTCATGATCTGGCGGAAATACAGAAACCGTTCATCCCTGTGAAGCTTTCCGTTGACTTCCAGCCCGTAGGTCCCCATATACCCAATGGTGTCAAACCCTTTTTTCAGGAACAGATCTATAGCTTTTTTTACAGCCTGCTTAAAATCATTTACTACACAGTCGGCTGTAAGTTTCTCATCTCTTAGCTGAAAATCCGCACATACCACCGGCAGCCCGGAGTCCAGAACAGCCCGCCTGAATGCCTTCTTCTGATACCAAAGTGTGGAGTACCCCACAAAAACAAGCCCCTGGTAACCGGAAATTCTGGGTGCGCCCACATCCAGCATGGGCTCAAACACCTCTTTTACTTTGAACCCGTTTTTCTCCAGTTCCATTTTTATGTTCATGCGGATGACCTGATAAAATCTGTCTTCCACTTCCTCTGCCTCGCCGTACAGGAGCATAATACCTATGGTCCCTCTTGTACCCTGTATAGCTGAATATTCAAAACATTTGTTGTATCCCAGTTCACCTGCTGCCTCCAGGATTCTTTCCCTTGTCTTCTGAGAGACGGAAAATGTAGAGTCATTTTTCAGAACCCTGGATACGGATGCAGCAGATACCCCGGCTCTCTGGGCGACATCCCGTATTGTAGCCATATCCCCACCTCTTAATTAACTTCACGCGTACGATCCGGTACTCACATTTACAGACAGCCGTCCATGCAGAACCACTTTCCGCGTCCTCCGAAAGGAACGTTCCTGCAATAAATGCAGTAAACATGCCGGCCTGCTGGATGGTCATCGCAACGGTCATATTGTTTAGTTAATATATTTATTATTTAGTAAATTTATTTGCATTCCTTACATCCTCACAATACTTGAAATAATAGAATTTGTCAACAATACATTTAGGTTTTTTCTGCTATAATTGTACATATCGGATATTTTTATAAGTTTTATATAAATTTATACCCCTTATATTTAGTAAATCCATACAAAAGAATAGGGCTGTTTTCGTCTAAAAACAGCCCTTTTCCTCTATAACTAGTAAATTTATTTACTATATTAATACTCCACAACACCGTAATATCTGCGTTCATCCGGATTGTGGTCCCTCACCACAGAAAAATAGTAACAGAACCATTCCAGAGGTACAAACATTACAAAAGGTGCCAGATCTGCATGGAGTCCCATGGCAAAATCCGCATAGTCCAGTACGATTGCCGTTCCCTTCCATCGCTCCACAAACTGAAGCGCCCTCTGTGTGATTGCCCTGGATGAATCTGTGGGCAGTAAAAATAAAAACGGAACACCGGATTCCACGATTTCCAGAGGGCCGTGACGGAATTCACCGGCCTGTATCACGGCGCCGTGGGACCAGAGGAATTCCATGCCGGTAATGACGCCTTCCTTATAGGCAAGAGGTACCATAGAGCTGGCGGATACGGTGTAGAACCCTTTCAGGTTCCGAAGTGGTTTTGTCATTTCCAAAGCCTTCTCCTCAAAATGCTCAATATGATACCCAAGCACCTCCGGCAGAAGTTTCATATCCGACAGTATCTTTTCCATGACTTCTGTGCTCTCCCCCCGTTCTAGGGCTATGCAGGCGATCAGGGTATAAAGTGCGGCAAGCTGGCACTCCCACATAGCCTCCGCATGGTAATCCACCACATAGTCCGCCTCCATTCCCAGGGGATTGTCTTCCCTCTGATTGCACACTCCAACTGTCATGATCCCCTGTTTCCTGGCTTTTCTGAGCCCTTCTACAATCTCCTCTGTTGTTCCTGACTGGGAAATAAAGACTGCCAGCATATTTTTATTCCCATAGACAGGCATGGAGTCTATAAACTCCCATCCTGTGTATGCATTTACTGCCAGGGTTGTATATTTATCCGCCAGGTATTTTGCCGTACTTCCGGCAGCGCTGGAGCTGCCGCAGCCGATAAAGCAGATGCGCTCAACCCGTTTTTCTTTTATGTATGCCAGTATAGGCGCTGTCTTGGCATCCACTATTTCCAAAAAATCTGCCACTTCATTTTTCATATCTGCTGTCACTAAAAAATGAACCTCTTCTTTGTTTAATCTTAACATACGCTTTCTTCCTTTCTCTTTTTTCTATCATGCCCGGAGTAAGCCGGATATCTCCCCGCTGTTCCTACGGCTGCTTCAGTTCTATTTCCAGTTTCACTTTATCTGTCCTCATATAGGCCCTGCAGTATTCCACCACCCTTCCCTGCCTGTCATATGCTGGAACGTAAAGAGAAAAACACTGCTTCCCTCCGGTATTTCAAGCCATTTTGCCTCTTTTTTCCCCGCTTTTATGATGGTCACTTCCTGTCTGGACTCATGAAGCTCCACGCCCCTCTGTTCCATGATCTCATAGAGGGAAGAAGCTTCCGGATTGCAGGAGTGTACCTCTCCCAGAATATCTGCGGGGATATAAGTATATTCCACGGACACGGGAAGGTTATCGCCCAGGCGGAGACGCACGATCTCATGCACGCCCCGGCCCACTGCCTGTTCCTCCATATCTGAATACAGAGGCGCACAGGACAGCATTCTCCATGCCAGGATCCTGCTGCCCGCCTTTCTTCCCTGTTCCTTCATGGTCTGGGTAAATCCGCAGAGGCGGCACACATCTCCTTTTCTTGGCACAGAGGACGCAAAGGTGCCGGCCCCCTGTTTTCTCTGTATAAGGCCTTCACTCTCCAGTATGGCAAGCGCCCGCCGCACAGTCAGACGGTTTACATAAAATTCTTTCGCCAATTCCCGCTCTGAAGGCATTTTGCTGCCCAGCGGATATTCCCTGTTTTCTATTTTCTTTCGTATGGCCCCTGCTATGCGGGGGTACACAAATCGCTCGCCGCCCCCCATATTACCAGGCCCCGAAATGGCCGATCGTAAGAGCTGCTTTTTCCGCCCCGGCCTCCATACAGGTTTTCAGCGGTTCCCCCTCCAGGGCTTTGCTTAAAAATCCGGCAATATAGGAGTCTCCCGCTCCAAGCGTGTCCACCACATTTGTGCCTGTAATACCACAGGTGACAAACTCTTTTCCGTCATAGGCCACACTGCCGTTTTCCCCCAATGTGGCAGTGACTAAGCCTGCCCCTTGTTCCTTCACACGTTTCAGAAGATCTCTGGTAAAGGCATTGTCCTTCTCACAGGAAAAAAAGGCATAGTCAAGATAGGGGGCTAATTTTTCTATCTTTTCCTCCCAGTACTTATTTGAAAAATCATAGGAAACTTTTACTTCAGGCGGCAGTTTGCCAAGACAGGCATCGCATTGTCCCCAGACCGCCATGTGTACGCAGTCAAAGCCTGCCAGATACTGCAGATCCTCACCGGACAGTTGAAACCCTTCCAAAACATTCAGGAAATCCTCCCCGAATTTTCTGTCACCGTCCAGAAGTTCTATGTAAGTAACTGCGGTTTTTCCCTCTTTTCTCTGCATACGGATAGTTTCCACCCCCTGCTCTCTCAGCTTTTCCTGCATCATGTCCCCAAAAGTATCTGTCCCGATCCATCCCAGATATGCGGTATCCATATCCAGCTGCCGCCCGTAGACAGCCACATTTACTGCGTTTCCGCCGGGATAGGCCCATCCCTGCCTCTCATAAAAATCCACGCAGTTATCACCGATCGCTGCCAGTCTCATATTCTTCCTCCTAACTGTTCTGCACCCTCACAGCCACCAGCAAAGATCCATGCACAATCGCCTTGGGCGATGGGATTTTTGCCTGGCTGCCGAACGGTCAGCGCAGTACATGCGCAGACCTGCTGCATCGTTCATGCCTCCATCCTTAAAATACTGGTGAACCTGCATCTGTCACCTCTTGTAAGGGAGCAGGCATACTCCACCTTATGTCCATCCTGATCAAATGCCCGCATTTCCATCACTGCCAGCGCATCCCCCTGGCTGCATTTCAGAAGCTTTGCCTCCTCCTCCTCGGCCGCCCTCACAGTCATGGTCTGTTTTCCCTGTATCAGGTGAATCCCGTATTCTTCTTCCAAAAGACAGTACAGAGAGCCGCCCAGCGGCTTACTTTCCAGTTCCGGAACAAGATAAGCGGGAATGTGGGAGATTTCCAGGGCTGCTGTCTCCCGGTCCGCCTTGCGGAGACGGACAATCTCTGTGATATCCGCCCAAGAGGGCAGACCGAATTCCTCTGCCAGTGTATATCCCGCCGGAATCACACGGCAGGACAGCACTTTCGTGGTTACTGTACTTCCATTTTGCTGTGCCATCTGGGAAAAAGACTCAAAACGTTCCATATTTCTGAGTATCTTCCTCTTTGCCGCAAATGTACCGACGCCTTTTACACTGTACACAATCCCTTCCTCCTTCAGACGTTCCAGCGCAGCCCGCACAGTTCCTTTCTGCACACCGAACTGTCCTGCCAGTTCCTCATTAGAGGGAAGCCGTTCTCCTTCTTTTATATGGGCGCTCTCTATGTACGCCCTGATCTTGTCCGACAGATAAAACCTGTCCCGGTGCATGAAATCCCTCCTTCACTATGTATACCAATCATATATTTCTCTATACCGCAGACTATACACAAAAAAAAGGAAAACAGCAAGAGCAGACGAAAAATATAGTGAATCTGCATAGTAAATGGGTTTTTACTTACCTATATAAATGGGTGTTGGGAAATTTAGATAATATTTTTTGAGGCGGTAAAAGAATTTACTTTAGAGTTGAATGGGGGCCGCTGTGTAGTGTACCAGCGTCCCCCTGCATGACCTTTTAGATAATGATCACTCTTACTTCACATCCTCTGTCAGGCCGCTCTCTTAGTAGGCATCTCCGACTTTGGCAGGACTTTATCGTGTCTGTGCATATGAAGAAACGTCCCCACAAGAACATAATAGATGTAGACCGCACACCCGTTACTGTATCCGTTAACAGAGAAAAACGGAAAATACACCTGGTTTATATCGCCAAATCCCATCATAGCCAGCACAGAATTCAAAACCATCATAACAAACGCGGCCAGCACACCAGTACATATAATATTGCAGTATTGGTTGGTCAGTTTTCTGATATCATGCAGCATCCACAGAAATACACCCACTATAAGCAATATCATTAAAAGGATTCCCCAAATACCTGCACTGCCCAACATCCGCATCAGGATTCCCGGCGTATCATCCAGCTCCATGTATGCCCGGACGCTGCGCATAACCAAATGGTCTTTGCATCCTTTATATATGATTCCGGCTCCAATGAGAGACAGCACTACAGGAACACTCCAGATTTTTATGAGAAACTCCCGTCTCTTGATGTGAAACCAGCCTTTTCGCACTGCTATTGTGAGAATCAGTACATGGGTCAATATGATCGAAAATGTATAAAAGAATTCCCCCGGAATCACGCTGAGGAGACACACAATCCCGGCAATACCCAAAAGCCGGTGTACTTCACCATATCCCCCTTTTCGATAATAGAAGGTCAGCAGGCCAAAACCTGGGGCTGTGCCAAACAGCATACTCTGATAGGCTGTGTCTGTGATATAAAACCCGGTGCCCTTGAAGGGGCCGCTGAAAATGCTCAGCACTAAAAACACACCGCTAAATATAAAAAAAAGCAGCCAAAGCTGATATGGCCTGGAGAAATATTCTTCCATGTACTTTCCAAAAGAAAACAACAGCAGAAAGAAAATCCCCATTCCCCGCCACATGATCAGATTTCTCCCCAGCACATCACCTAAACTGCTGCCAAAATACGCTAACACCAGAACCATCATCAGCAGATCTATCCCTATAAAAAACAGCAAAAGCTTTACATCCAGCCGGGTCCTGTGCACCTTGTCAAGCTCTATGCCTGTCTCCACCGGGTCGCCCATCTCTTTTACTGCTCTTTCCACTGCCTCTTCCCGGCTCATCCCCTTTTTCCGGAAATATTCTGTATCCTCCTCCATATGCCCCAGCAGTTCCAGTCTGATATCTTCCCAGATACTTTTACAGTGGATCTGCTCTTCCACAAGTTTCAGATATTCATGAACCTTCATAGGCCGGCCCTCCCAGTACGCGTCTGACTGCCGTCTCGTACGTCTCCCACTCTTCCTTTTTCCCGTCCAGATGTTTGCGGCCTTTTTTTGTGATCCTGTAGTATTTTCTTGTCTTTTTGCCCGCTTCCTTCTCATAGGACTCCAGAAATCCCTTTTCCTCCAGCCCATGAAGAAGGGGATAAAGTGTCCCTGCCCTCAGTTCAAATACATTCTGTGACCTGTCTCTCAGTGTCTCTATCATTTCATATCCATACATTTCACGCTCTGAGAGAAGCTGAAGAAGCAGAAGCGTTGTGCTGCCTGACAGCAGACTTTTATCCGGTTTGTTTGATCCCATCACGGTTCCTCCTTTCTGACAGCACTGCTCTTCCCGTATAATACCCGCATTCCGAAAGTCAAACCGGTATCTGCCAATAGCCCCATTCCTATGCATAAGGCTGCAATACTCAGTATGATCTCTCCTCCCCTGGTTTTCATAAACATCAACCCCCCTTCTAAAAAACCCCGGACTAAAACAAAGTCCTGATCATGCCTCCAACATCCTTCCCTTCCTCTGTAAAGACTTTCTGTCAGCTTTTTCAAAATATATAACTTTTATGCTGCGGTTCACAGACTCATGCTTTGCCAGGCCTTTTTTATTTCAGTCTGTTTTTCCTGTATCCCAGTGGTGTATCCCCCATTTTCTTTTTAAATTCCGTAATATAATAGCTTACCGTACTGAAACCCGTCATCTCCGCCACCTCTGAAATGTTTAAATCTTTCTTGTCCAAGAGCTCCATGCTCCGTGACAGCCGGTATTCCAGCAGATACTCCCATGGCGTCATATGTACCATCTTTTTAAAAAACCGGCAACACTCTCCTTTGCTGATATGCGCAGAAGCCGCAAGCTGGTCCAGTGTGAATTTCTCCCTGTAATGTTCATGCAGAAAATTAAGGAGCACTGCTGTTCGCTGCTGCTCCTGTTCGCTGCAGTCAACTTTCCCGCTGCTGTCAGACAAGTTCTCACATAAAGACAGCCATAATTGCTGCAAATGCCTGCATATACACAGCTCCCTATGTTCCGTAACCTCCCTGAACCCGGCAAACAGGCCTTCCAAATGCGCCGCTGCCTCCCGCTCCCAGGATTTCCCCGTATCCGCAAAATGATAAAAGGGCTGCGCTGCAAATGTCCTGTAATATTCCTCATAAAAATAACTGCCTTTATACCCATACAGCAGAACCGGGTCAAAAATAATGGTACGGTATCTGGCTATCTTCCCCGCCCCTTTTTTAACCATGTGAAGTGCATGAGGCAGGATCAAAAAAACGTCACCTGCCCTCAAACTGATCTTCTTCTCCAAAACCTGCACTTCAGCCTCCCCCTCCAGAATCTGAGAAATTTCCACTTCCCTCTGCTTGTGCCAGTTCACAAAATTGTTGGCATACTCATCCAAATCATCGTAGAAGATCTCCGCGGGAAAAGAATAGTTGCCAAATGAAAGCGTAGAACAAAGCTCTTTGTCGACCGGAATACATTTCTCTGCCATACATTTCCTCTTTTCATCAATATTTTGCAATTTTTAACAGATATTTTTAAAGCTTTTTGCAATAAAAGTTAATATAATTATATCTATAAATGTATATTTGCACAAGGAGACAACATTGAAAATAAAAGATGATTTTCTCAAAGCCCTGATTTTTATTACCTTTCCAATTGTATTGCAGAGCCTGCTTACCACGGCTGTGGGTTCGGCTGATGTTTTAATGCTTAGTTATGTCAACCAGACATCCCTCTCTGCCGTTTCCCTTGCCAATCAGGTCCAATTTGTCCTGAATCTGGTGTATGTGGGGCTGCGGACAGGAACCACTGCCATGACTGCCCAGTATTGGGGAAAACATGACACTGCCTCCATCCGCCGGCTCACCCTGGTTGTGCTCCGTTTTTCCATGGGTGTTTCCCTGCTCTTTTTCATCCTGGCCTTTTTTATGCCCACACAGCTTATGCATATCTTTACCTCAGACCCGGATTTGATTCAAACAGGGGCGGAATATCTGCGGATCATAGCTTTCGCCTACCTCTTTATGGGCGTGTCTCAGATTTACCTGTGTATACTGAAATCCATCCAGCAGGTGGGAAGGAGCGCTGCCATCGGTTCTGTCACACTGGCAGCCAATGTATTCTTAAATGCAGTATTTATCTTCGGTTTATTTGGATTTCCAAAACTTGGCGTAACCGGAGTTGCCATTTCTACCGTCATATCCAGGGCGGCGGAGCTGGGTCTGTGCGCGCTGGACGCAGGCCTGATCAAAAAAATACATCTTTCACGGGATGATTTTCACGATGCGGGCAGTGTTCTCACAAAGAACTTTCTCCGGTATTCCATTCCGGTCACTGCGGAAGGCTTTGTATGGGGAGGCGCCACTGCTGTCCTCTCTGCTATCATGGGACATCTTGGCTCTGACATTGTGGCTGCCAACTCTGTGGCTTCTGTGGTACAGGGACTTGCTACTGTGGTATGTTTTGGTTTTGCGGAGGGCGGCGCTGTGCTGCTTGGCAAGGAACTGGGACAAAGTAATTATAGAAAGGCTGAGAGAGATGCCTCAAAGCTTATAAAGGCTGCGCTCATAAGCGGCCTGGCCGGTGCTGTACTCATGCTCCTTTTAAAACCCCTGGTGACAGGGATCGTCCGCCTCTCCCCCCAGGCCCTGACGGACCTGAACAACATGTATCTGCTGCTGGCCTTAAACGCTGTACTTTCCTCTTTTACCAACACTGCCATCTGCGGCATTTTCTGTGCCGGAGGGGATACGAAATTTGGTCTGTACTGTGATTTCTTTGTAATGTGGTGTTATTCCGTACTGATAGGTTTGTTCCTGGGCTTTGTCTGGAAGCTTCCTCCGGTAACGGTTTACATAATTATGAATCTGCATGAACTGGTCAAGACGCCGTTCGTCCTGAAACATTATAAGGGCAAAAAATGGCTGAAAAATATAACTATTTAATATCAAGGAGGAAATATCCCATGACAATGGAAGAACGAAAAGCAAAAGGACTGCTGTGGACAGACACCCCCGAGGCCATGGCCGCCCAGGTAAGAGCACGGGGGCTGACCTATGATTTTAACCACACAAGACCGGAAGAGAAAGAGAAGAGAATGGCTTTACTTTCTGAGATCTTCGGCTCCTTAGGGAAAGATGTATGGATCGAACCGCCCCTTACCCTGGCATTCGGCAAAACCGTTACGATCGGAGACAATACATACATCAACTCCAATCTGACTTTTGTGGATGACTATAAGATAACAATAGGCAGTGGCGTACTCTTTGCCCCAAATGTCACCATAAGCACAACAGGACATCCTGTGCATTATAAACTCCGCCCCCACGGGGAAATGTATTCCTTCCCTGTCACCATTGGTGATGACGTATGGATTGGAAGCGGTGTGATCATCATGCCCGGAGTTACCATTGGCGACCACTCTGTCATTGGTGCCGGAAGCATTGTGACAAAAGATATTCCCGCAGACTGCATTGCTGTGGGAATCCCATGCAAAGTGCTGCGGGAGATCACGGATGATGATTTGATTTATTATTATAAAAACCGAAGGGTGGACGAAGAAACTTCAGAATGATCACAGAAGATACACTGCCTGCCAGCATACAGCCTGCTGTCCCAAGCAGCATATCTCTGTCACGGTAGTCAAGAGCCTGGGTTATGAGCCCTTTCATATCCCCGGCCTTTTCTGCTGCCAGTTTGGAAAAGAAAGAAAAATCCGACCAGGCTCCAGGTATATAGTCATCAGAAAAATGAAAACTCAGCAGCACTAAAAGTCCAATCCCTCCAATCACCAGCACAGGAAAGCAAATACTGCAAAGTTCCTTTATCCAGTTCTTCCATTTTGCATTACGGTAAACACGTCGAAGCCCGGCAGCGGACCTGGCAAATAAAACCCACAGGGGGGCCATGAGGAATAATCCCCCCAGCCCGCGGAATAAATCCCCTTCTGCTCTCACATCCGCAGTTCCGGGAAGCAGTCCCGAGAGCATCTGCTCCGCGCTGGATGCCGGCATATTTCTATACTGCACCTGTACCCTGCTGTATAAAGTACCGCTCTCTCCCTGTATGATGCAGACAGCCTCGCTGCTGTCCAAAATCCCTCTGACCTGATATTGTTTTCCTGATACTTGTATACTTCCCCCCGTTTCATCCACATTAAGCTTCTGGGCAAGTGTTTTACTGACCACACATCCCGTGTTGTCACCATCACTCACCAGGCTTCCCCCGCACAGTTTTCCGGGCATGATCAAATTCATATTCCCCGCTGCCTTGATAAGCTGTACCTTTGCACTCTGTCCCAGAGACGTATTGACTGCGTTTACCTCCTCCGGCGCTTTCCACAGTGTCATATCCTTTATATATTTTCTTTCATCTTCTCCGGCATTCTGCCACCAGGTTTCCATCTGTTCCCTGGTCACAAATGTACTGCGGTACACAAGGCCCAGCTCCCCGGCAGCGTGTTTCCTTAAACTACTATAGCAGAAGGTTCCGATTCCCGCAAAAATTATCAAAAGAAAAACTGCCAGAAGAAAACTCATCTCTTTTTTTCTCACTCTAACCGTACCTGATTTCCCTCCTCTACATATTTACTGGATTCTGTTATGATAAGGCTCTTTTGGTTTATAGCTGACTTCACAGCAGCGTATTTCTCATCCTTATCCAAAACGGTTACCGGAACAGACACGGCAGTATAAACCTGCCCCAAAATACCATCCCTTACCTCTGCAGTCAGCACACATGTCTGTCCCTGCACCTGATGCAGGGCACTCAAAGGTATCACCTGTTCATAAGAACCCGATTCTTTACTTACCTCATAAGTAAAGGGTGTACCGGTTTTCAGCTGTTTTTCGCCGACCTGTCCATACCAGACCATTCCACCCGATTCTGCCTGGCCTGCCCCTTCCTGGGATGGTGTCTCCTGAGCGGAGGCCTGTTCAAATCTCTCTGCCTTAACTTCCAAAGTCTCTGTATTTCCTGAAAACTTTATATTTATTTTATCACCTTCCTGTATTTTACCTACATCCGCCTGGTCAATAATTCCTTTTACCTCTGCGGCCTGTGATGCAATGATGATCTGTTCTGTCCCAGCAGTCACAGTGCCTTCTGTCACACCTGCAGATTGGAAAATGCCCGAGGATGCGGCGCTTACAATCCCCTCCACATTCTGAATATCTGTCAGTTTTTTAAGCGCTGCTTCCGCGCCTTCAATATCTACCTGAACCCCCTCCACAGTAAGAGAATTGGATCTTTGCTTTTTTTCTTCGTTCTGCTGCGCGTTTGCCTCATTTTGGCTGGCTAAATTATACTGCTCCACCGCCTGATTATAAGAAATGGCCTGGCTGTTTAAAGTATCTGCAGCACTCTGCATTTTATCTTTTGCCGCCTGTACCTCCTGCTCCCACTGTTCATATTCCCCGGCCCCGGAAGAATTGCCACTCTGGGATGTTTCCCCCGCTGTATCAGAACCTTCTCCCTGGTCACCAGACAGGCCGCTGTCCTGTGCCTGACCGCTGTCCGCAGCCGGAGGATTATTCGCCAAACTCTCATACTCCGCTGCCGCCTGGTCATAATCGGCCTGGGCCTGGTCCAGCAGTATTTCCGCGTTGTTCAAGGCAATCTGTGCCAGAGCCGTCTCGGGCGTGCGGGCATCCTCCTGGCCTGCCAGCTTCTGCTGTTCAAGCTGCAGTTTCAGCTTTTCTATCTCCCTGTTCTTTTCCTCTATCTTCTCTGCCAGGTAATCCATATCCAACTGTACCAGCGCCTGTCCTGCCTCCACTGCGGTCTGGGGTTTCACAAGAACTTTCTTCACCTTCTGTCCCTCCGGCAGAGACTGGCTGTACTGCTCTTTTGCCGTTACCGTTCCGCTGCCTGTCACAAGCTGGGTCAGCACCCCTTTCCCCACCTTGGTAGTCTTTACCTTGGCAACCGTTATGGAGGAGGCTGCCCTTGCAGCCACAGTACAGCACAGCATCAGCACTAAAAAATATATCACTGCTTTTCCTGCTTTTTTTTTCATAACTACTCCTTTAATCCCGATGCCACGATCCCCTGCTCCAAATACTCCTGTCCCCATAAAAATATAAGCACTGCCGGCAGCATCATCACGATTGACGCCGCAAAGGAACTCCCCACCTGGTCCGTAGTGATCTGCGGAAGGTAGAGGGAAAGAGGCAGCTTTGATTTTGTCTTCAGAAATGTCATGGGTGCCTCGATGGCATTCCAGTATTCCAGAAAATTAAGCAGCACTGACGCCATAATGCCGGGCCGTCCCAGCGGCACTCCCACATGCAGAAAAATTTTAAACTGTCCGGCCCCGTCCACCATGGCTGCCTCCACAAGGGCATCCGGGATGGAGCGGAAGAACTTCTGCATGATAAATACGGGAAATGCCGAGAAAATCCCAGGCAGGATAATTGCCAGATGGGTATCCATAAGAGACAGTCCCGAAAGTACCAGATAACTGGATACCATGGTAACCTGAAAAGGCATGATCATCAAAATCATATATAATAAAAATAATATCCGGCGTCCCCGGAAGCGGTACCTCCCAAACGCCCACGCTGCCGGCATACCGACCAGCACCTGCCCGATCAGAATAGGCACCACCTGCTTAACGGAATTCCAGAACATAACAAAGAAACCCGGCGAATCCAGCAGCAGTTCCACATATGGCTTCAGGGTTGGATAAACCGGAAGCAGTTCCAAACGGACCGCTTCCGTACCTCCTCCCAATACCCCGCCGTAAGATATTTTCAGCTCCTCAGCCCCCATAAATGAATTGGGGAACATGACAAGCACAGGTACCCAGAACAGAAGGCAGAATATGGTCAGCACTGCTGTTCGCACTGTCTTTTTCTTATTCACGGTTCTCCTGCCTTTCATTCCACCATTCCACCAATACCAGGATCACACTCACTGCAATTGCCATGAAAACTGCTGCTGCACTCATTTTTTGTATATCCAGCTTTGTAAACCAATTGTTGAACAAATGCTGCAGCATATAAATACTCTCATGGGGATAATCCCCTGCGATCAGATACGCCTCCCGGAACACCCGGAACGCATTCACAAAGGACAGGACCCCGATGAGAAAAACACTGCTTTTCATCTGCGGCAGCGTAATATACCGAAAGCACTGAAATGCACCTGCGCCGCTGACTCTGGCTGCCTCATACTGCTCCTCCCCAATAGCGGACAGAGCTGCGATCCACAGCACAATATCATACCCCATATTCTTCCATAAGTAAGAACCCACCAAGATCCAAAAAGCGTACCCCGTATTCATCCAGTCCTGCCCTGTCAGATGCAGTGTTTCCAAAATCTGATTGACCACACCTTTCTGGTCAAATAAAAGTTTCCAGAAGACAACAACGGACGCCACAGGGATTGCCATGGGCAGGAGAAATCCCGCCCGCAGTATCCTGGCAAACCCGGTGATACTGTTCAAGAAAATGGCTGCCAGAAACGACAGGACCAAAAGCAAAGGCAGACAGATGCCGAGAAACCGCACTGTATTGCCAAGTGCCTGCCTAAAGGCACTGTTGTCCAGCACCTCCCTGTAATTATCAAGTCCCACAAACAGTCCTCCCACTGCCTGGAAAAAGGAGCGTCGTATCACATCCCCGAAAGGCAGAAGGACAAAGACCAGCAGTCCCAGCAGACTGGGTGCCAGAAATGCGTATGCTGTTTTATTCTGACAGGTAGGTGTCCATTTTCTGGACAATGGCTTTTGCCGCCTCCGCAGATGTCTCTGTACCCTCATAACATTTCTCCATTTCCTCCAAGACAGTGTCATACAGTGTTTGGTTTGGAATAAACGGATCATCCAGTGTGCGGATCAGATCCAGATAGGTCTGCACCGTCTGTCCGTCAGCATTCCCATACTCTTCCATGACTTCCTCCCCTGTTTTTGGGTCTCTGTAGGTGCTGGCCGTCGTATCCTTCTGTGCTATGTCCGTGTCTGCATATGCTATCATATTATTGAACGCACTCTCCGTAACAGGAAAACCGTCCCAGGTCTCGCTGCCCTGCACATCATCAGACATCAGCGCTTTGATAAACAGTTCAGCCGTTTCCTGCTGATTGGTTGACGCATTGATCCCTGCTATTGTATATGGGACATAGTAATTTTTGACTGCCTTTGGTTCGATTCCCGCTTTCTTGATACTATAGACCGGATACATCATGCTGCTGTATCCCTGCAGCTCATATAACGACACGGTCCCGTCTCTATAGCCGGTAAAATAGCCTGATGAGAAATATATGTTCCGATCCTCCGTGTCTTCAGGATCATATCCATAAGCTTCTTCCAGACTCTGTGTATCCATGTTTTTGCAAATCTGCAGATAGTCATCTATAAACTCTGCCATCTTCTCTTCATCAATACTTCCATCCTCTTTTACAAGTTCCTCATACATGACGGCAAGCAAAGTCTCCGCAGCATTGGTGTGTACAGTATCTCCCAGTACCGGCGCCTCCGGATTTTCACCCAGGTAAGAGGTCAACGCCTCAATACTCTCAAGAGCCTTGCTGCTGTCATCCTTGGAAGCCATGAGCGGCAGTCCCATGCGGGCCGGAAGTCCGTAAACCTTTCCATCTCTTTCCATAGCCCCTGCCACATTCTCCAGCATACCGCCGTCTTTTACCAGTTCCTCTCTAAGGCTGCTGATGTCAGCGAGAACTCCTTTTTCTATATAGGAATCCACCGGCAGACTATCTAAAATTAACACATCGGCTCCTTTTCCGCCCAAAAGTTCTGTATTCAGATTGCGGATATCATCGGAGCTTGGTTTTTCGTATTCTCCCACCGCATAGCTGTAATTTACCCTTACATCAGGATTCTGGGTCTGGAACAGACTGATGGCCTGCTGTACGGTCTTATTTTCTTTTAGTCCATAGACCGTAAGCGTGTTATCCGCTGAGACCGGCATATCTTTTTTGTAAGTATAGCGAGCCAAGAACAGGCTGCCTTTGTCATACTCATTGTATAAGGCATAAAGCTCATCATCATCCCCACTAAAGAATGATATAACGCCGGCTCCCGTTGCCCCCATCTTTCCATAGGAACCGTCAAGCAGGGTCTCCATAAGATCCCCTGTTTCCTGGAAACGTACAATCCCGCCTTCTGTCAGACAGTACCATGCTCCGTCAGCACCGGGTGCAAGATTAAAGGATTCTCCTTTTTTTGTAAGCGCTGCACTGCCTGTCTCTGAAAAATCGTCTGTGTTATAAAAAGTAATACTTTTTCCGTCTTTTGCTGTCACAGCCAACCTGTTCTTTGAGGTGCTGATCGTGTTCTGGAAGTTTGACATCATTGGCTCCATATCAGCAGAGAAGACTTTTTCTCCGTCCTTATAGAGTTCGGCTTGTCCTGAGCTTCCGTTTGCCACACACAGACTGCCGTCTGCCAGTGCATCCACATCCGTCACCAAGACAGCAAGCCCATTTTCATCAGCCTTTGTCAGATTCTCAGGAGTAACATCTTCCCATGTATCTCCATCTTGGATATTCTTAAATATATGCCATCCGTAAGGCATCTCATCCGTTGGGTTTGTCGGTGCCCCCATTGCGTACACATTCCCATCCTGCCCATATTCCAGATGATTCAGCAAAAAATCAGATGCCATAGCAGTCAAGCCTGCGTCCTCCTGCGCCTCTGACCATTGTCCATCCTGATATTGATAGGAATAATATTTTGTACCCGAATCCTGGCTGCCGCCTGAAGTATACAAATGGATGATCCCATCCTTTTTATATGCGCCCAGAGGGGTTTCCCCGTCCTGTACAGGCGGCTTTAAGTCCTCCTCCACATAGCGCCCCATGGCTTTTTCCTGGTCATCTTTCTTTCCGTTACCTGTTTCTTTTTTTTGGTCTCCGCATCCGGACATCAGTCCTGCAGCCAGTACAAGGCCCATCCCTGCGGCCAGTATTTTTCTCCATTTCATTTATGATAACTCCTCTCTGCCGGAGCTTCCGGCCCCTACATCTACCAGAATATCAGGAAAATCTCAAAAAGACTTTTAAGAACTGCAGAAATTTTTAAAGATTTTTTTGAGAAATGAATGGTATAATAATGATATTGTTGGCAGAACTGCGCTTTTTGCGGATCTGTGAATAGTAACATACTAATTGCAGTAAGATAAAAATGTCTGTGATAATGGAAAATGATTGCTGCAATATAGAAAGGAATTATATTTAATGCGGATTTTATTGATAGAGGATGACCAGGAACTTTGCCATGTGCTGAAAATTTCTTTAGAAAAAGCGGGATACCAGACAGATATCTGCCTGACCGGAACAGACGCGCTCTATTATGCCCTGCAGCCTGTCTATAACTTGATCATTTTAGACCGTATGCTGCCGGGAATGGATGGGCTGTCTCTTTTAAAACTCATAAGGAGCAATGAGATCACAACCCCTGTCATCCTGGCAACAGCCATAGATGCGGTGCCGGAGAGGATTGCAGGGCTGGACTGCGGAGCCGATGATTATATTGTAAAGCCATATGATATTGAAGAACTGATGGCCCGTATCCGTGCACTGGTCAGACGCCCCCAGCCGATTGAAGACCACCGGAATATGGAATACGGGGATTTGGTATTCAATACCACAACATTGAAACTGACCTGCGGGCCCCATACCCAGCAGCTCTCCCGCAGGGAATCCATGCTGATGGAATATTTTATGCAGAACCCGGAGCAGACCATTTCCAGGCAAATGCTGTATTCCAGGGTATGGGGACCTGACGGGGAAGTGGAGGACGGCAATCTGGATACTTATATTTATTATCTCCGCAAAATACTGAAAAAACTGAAAAGCCGTGTCCAGGTCGCAACCGCACACGGCATCGGCTACCGATTGGAGTGTCCGCCATGCTGACTACCTTCCGCAGACGTCTGACCCTGCTCTTTGCAGGAACCACCAGCCTGATCCTGACTGTCATTTTCCTGATCGTCTGGGTATACCAGAACCATCTGTACCAGGCACAGCAGGAAAACCTGTTTCAGAACTATCTGCTGGAACTCTCCAATAAACTGGAGGCAGATATCAATTTCTCTGACAACTGGCTCGCTGTGATGGAAGCAGACAATAAGCTGATCATTCATATAGAAGAAAATAAGATCCCCCTGTTTTTTCCCGGTTCCTGGGAACCGGCCACCAGCCGCCATACACTGATCGAAAAGGCGAGGAAACAGGCACTGGACGAAAACGTGGATATCAGCCGTCCTCCGCTCTCCAACTCCATGCAGAAGACTTCCGTAATGCATATCCAGGGGGAAGAGGGGGACACCTACCAGGCAGTTGTCATACAGATGCCCAGCGGCAGCGTTTACAAATCCCTGGTGCTGCTGCAGGATATCACGGAACTGGGGAAAAAGAGTCTTTCCCTTGGAGTCTTCTTTTTACTGCTGGATCTGGCTGGATTCGCGGCCCTTTATCTGACTGCCCGGCTGATTCTCGGACGTGCTATGAAGCCTATTGCAGAATACCAGCAGAGACAGACTGATTTTATATCCGCCGCCTCCCATGAACTCCGTTCTCCCCTGTCTGTCATCCAGACCAGCGCCTCTGTCATAGAGGAGAATCCGGAGCAGGCAGCCTCCATGTCAGGCATTATACGTCGGGAATGCAGCCGGGCGGGAAAACTCATCCGTGACCTGCTGCTTCTGGCCTCCTCAGAATCGGGAACCCTCACTAAAAAACTGGAGGAAGTGGAGGCGGATGCCCTGCTGCTCAGGCTCTTTGAATCCTTCGAGACTGTATGCCGGCAAAAGGGCATTTCCCTGCAGCTTCATATGCCGGATGACATTCTGCCCCCTGTTCTCTCTGATTCGGCATATTTATACCAGTTATTAGCCATCCTGCTGGAAAATGCCATGGCTTACGGAAAGCCCCTGTCAGGGGAGAAACCTGTGATCGAGCTGGCAGCCTGCCAGTCAGGACACCATATCACCTTATCCGTCACAGATCATGGACCAGGCATCCCGGATGACCAAAAAGAGGCTGTATTCCGCCGTTTTTACAAAACAGACCCCTCCCGCAGCAAGAAAGAACACTTCGGACTGGGGCTGTCCATTGCCAGTGAACTGGCCCATCAGTTAAAATGCCGTCTAATACTGCTGGATACTCCCGGCGGCGGCGCATGTTTTCAGATAAAACTCACAAAAACGGGAACCGGCAATTCCTAAAGGGTGCGTCACACACCGAAATGCTGGTTCCCGTTTTACCGCGGCCCGTTTGGCTGCTTCTAAAGAACCCCCTCATGCAGGCCATGTTGTTCTGTTCAGGGCAGCCTCCTGTCTTCCGGTAAACAAGGTCCCGTATTTAAATCCCCTTTTCTTTAAGTCCGCACTCACCGCATCGGACAATTCATTTTTAGCCGCCTATTCCAACCGCGTTGTCAATGCATGATATCTGCGTCAGGAGCACGCCTGCAAAACCACGGCCTAGTGCTACGACCAGCTTTGCAGGCAGGGTTCTGGCGTGGATCGGGCGTGCTGTACCTTTTGATATAAAGTGCTCAGACTGTTGACAAACTACTTTTTAAAATTCACTCGATACATTATACCCAGATGAAATTGGAAAAGCCCGCACAAAACATATAGTTTGTACAGGCTAAAGTATCAGCATATTCAGTTGTAAATAATATGCTACTAGGTTGCGTTTGATTTTGTGGTATTGTACTTAGAGTGTTCCATAATGCAAGCCCCCTTAAAGCACTTCTTTAAATATCTAAAATCTTGATTTTCCGTAATTATACGGGACACTTGTCCCAACAACAGTATTTTTGATGTTCAAAAGTAGGTGTGATATATTTATATTTACTTTAACTTTCCATCGCCAGCCATTAAGTCTGTCATTTCTTCAATTTTTTCAAGCGGAAACGGTGGAAGTGCTACGGGTTTCATAGCGATTGACGTTAGTTTCATAGGATTGTCATCGGCTGCTTTGCGGACATTTGCGAAGATATAAAAGATAGTCAAAAAGACATATATAAATTAAATATGAATTTACTTAATATATGCTTCTACAAAAATTGAATTATTATCAGAGATAGCTTTAAGACGTCCCCAGTCAAAAAGCAGCATATTCTCTTCATCTGTTCCAGTAGAAGTGGTTTTATAATGAGCTATCAACCCATTATAATCACCTTCATTTGTATCTTTAAAAATAACGCTAAAGTAAGCGTCATAATCGTTCTCTTCCGATGAAGTCCCCTTTGTAAAGGAGGTATTACCTATAGTACCGACTGATTTCTCCAAAATATCGGGAATTTCATCTTTTTTAATATTTGGAAATGTATCACTCATAGTATCATTTCCTTGACAGGCAGTAAAACTAAGTGCCATAACAATTAAAAGTAGGAATGTAATAATATGTTTCGTCGTGAGTATCATTAAAGTATTCTCCTTCTTAGTTTCACATTATACTTAGCAAAAACGAGACAGATGTCACTACATTTGATATAATATGCGCCAGTACTGAAAATCTAATATTTCTCTTTTTTCCCACCCAATAGTATAAAGGTATCATCATCAGAAATCGACTAATAAAATACCACGGTGAATAAGTGTTCAACATATGTTCCAACCGCTTTACCGTCTGTCACACCTATCAACGATATATAATATTCTTTTGAAACTGCTTCACAGAAAACTTTTGCCTCATATATTAAACAATCTATTGTTAGATTCTGTTTGATGGTGTTTCCTCCCCGACTATAAAGATTTTAAAATATAAATACAATCTTACCATAGACTGGTTAAAAACACAATTATTGTCCTGCACATTTTATTGTAGGCTGATTAATCCTAATCATAATACCATCTTCTCCATCCGCCGCAATGACACCCTGTACATCACATACATAAACACTGCCACACCCAGGATCAGCCCCAGTTCCATTACAAATAACCGCAGTTCTCCCGCATCCAGATGCATGTCATTGAAATAAATCAGCAGCATAGAAAACACCAGCACAATAACACTCCCCGCTGCTGTCGGGTACGTGAAAATTCTGCGCAGTTGTCTGCGTATGACTCTTTCTATATAATTTCTGTCCGCCCCCAGTCTCCCCAGGTCGCCAAAAAGCTGCCGGTTGTCCATTGCAATGGTCACACTCCTCACGTAGGTCATTACCCCCACAGCGGCAAGGGAAATAACAGCTATATATACGCTCAGAAGCACAAAGACAGCCACCATCTGCATAGCATCCGCCTTGACCAGGACTTTAAAAAAAGGTGCGTATTTCCAGTCTCCCATAAGGTCCGGATTATCCTCTGAAAGCCCAGCCTTCCCACTGTAAAAATATCCGGTCCCCTGCTCCACGGCTCGCTCCTCCTCATATGCATCATACAATGCCACATGGTCAGACAGCTCCCCCGCATGAGCAATATATTCATGTTTCAGTTCCCTGGCAAAATCATATGTGCTGTATACATCCCCCACACAAAAGAAAACCAGTTTCTCTCTGTCCGGCCCGTCAGACGCTCCTGCGAAATTATGGTAATCCTCATCGGAAAGGATAAAGGTAAAAGGATCACTGGTTTCCGTCAAATTGTCAAACTCCTCTGTTCCCTTATATGACAGTTTTCTGTCCTCCACCCTCAGAAGACAGTCGGGCTTTACCCATATGGAGGGATGGTATCCGCTGGGAACAATGGTTTTATATTCCCCGGATCTCACTACTGTCTTTCTTCCTGCGATCCTGGAAAAATCAGAGGCAGAAACAAACGAAACCAGCTTTCTGGAATTTAAATCCACATATTTTCCACTGTCCGTCAAATCCCGCATTTTATAATCCGTCAGCAGCACAACTGCCTCTGCCTCCTCATAAGCATCTATATCCACTTCATATTCCTGAGCAAGTTCAAATATATCATCCTTTGTGACCTGCTTCTCCCCGGAAGGATAATGCATGGAGTAATCGTACGGGGCCCCTTCTCCTCCGGCATAGGCAGAGCGGTAATACATGGCTCCCCAGAATGCCGATAAAAGGAGCACGAAAACCAGCAGCGTGATCACACACATATTTTTCGTGGTCTGCCTGGCTGTAAAACGCATCAGATTAGAAGACACAATATTTTTATAATACTTCTCCGGATTTTTCCCCCTTCCTGTGCGCCCCACCGCACTCAGCATAAAAAGATAAAGCCCAACAGCGCTGATACCGTAGGTCACATTCCAAAAGGAAGGCATGACAAACAGAAATACCCTCATGCAGACTGCCGGTACTGCCATAGCCAGCACCAGGCCTGCAATTATAAGAAAAATACCAACTTTTCCTGTCCAGGGCTTGACCTCTCTTACCATCTCTGTTTTCCTCTGTGCATTCAATATTTCTATAATATTTACCCGCCGGATAAAACGTATCCCCAAAAAAAAGATACAGAGAACCAGGAAAAGCGCAAATACAATACCGACCCCCAGTCCCACCGGGCCCACCCGGTATTTCATCCCCGCCGAAGTGATGATAAGTGCCTCAAATCCGTTCCATATAAGGTAGGAAACCGGAACAGCCAGCACGATCCCGCAGACCGCGTATCTTATGATCACAATTCCCACCTCCCGGGCAAGGCACTTTCCAAGTTTTCTTTTTTGCTCCCCCAGAGCCAAAAATACACCTATTTCCCTGCTCTTGTGACGAAAAAACAAATTTGCCCCATAGAATGTAAAAACCGTACATCCCAAAAATGTGACCCCCATCATGAGCCACGATAACTTTCTTGTGTCTCCCCCTTGTGGCAGCAGTTCCTGTACAGTGGGAGAAAAATACATAAATGTAAAGGAAGTCACCAGCAGCACAGAAAGAAAGATGCATATGCCTAAAAGGGTATACTGGTTTTTATTTTTACGCCTCAGTTTGCCCATAATTTTATTCATTGTCATTTAATTCCCCTCCCAGTACACGGATCGTATCCAAAAGCTCATCCATAAATACTCTCCTGTTTCCCCTGTTTTCCAGAATCCCATTTACCTGCCCGTCCTTCAGAACTACTACCCGGTCGCAGAAGGAGGCCGCATAGCTGTCATGTGTCACCATAAATATGGTGGCCTGCATAGTATCCCTGGCTTTCAGAAACGCATCAATCACCGCCCTGCAGGATTTGCTGTCCAGGTTTCCCGTGGGCTCATCCGCCAGGATCACCAGAGGATGGTTCATAAGTGCCCTTGCCACTGCAGTCCGTTGTTTTTCGCCTCCTGATATCTCAGCGGGATACTTCTGCATAATCTTATCAATCCCGAATATCCGGCATATATTTTCCGCCTTGGATTCCATCTGGGCTATAGGCCGCTCATCAATGATCTGAGGAAGACAGATATTCTCAAACACCGTCAGACCGTCCAGCAGCATAAAATCCTGGAAGACAAAACTCATCTTCCTGTTTCTCACCTTTGCCAGGTCATTTTCATTCAATGCGGAGATATCATCCCCTCCCAGAAGAACTGCCCCCTCATCAAAGGGAATAAACCTTGAGATACAGTTCAGAAGTGTTGTCTTCCCGCTCCCAGAGGGCCCCATGACAGCCACGAATTCCCCCTTATCCACTTCTAATGATATATCCCTGAGAACCGGATATACCTGGTCCCCGGTTCTGTAACTTTTTGATAAATGTTCCACCTGCAGCATAATATTCTCCCTTCACTCACAAATAATCTGTAACTTCTAAGTGCCTTCCCAGTTTCGGCAAGACCCATCATGTATTTACACTATAAATGATAATACAAAAGAGAAAGAACCTCGCTCTGCTGTTTGTAAAGTTTGACATTGATTTTGTAAAGTTCGCAGAAAGAATCGACAACCGCCCTGACTTCCTGTAAAATGCAGATAGACAGAACATAGGATGTAAAAGGAGTGGAGCAGCATGGTTAAAATAGGGATCTGTGATGATGAGCCGCAGATGATAAAACTTCTTAGTCAAACACTGGAACAGGTTCTACAGCTTCAGGGCATAGAATATGAGATATGGGAATATGCATCCGGTGAAGAACTCACTGCAGGAATCGCCTGCCTGGACATAGATATCCTTTTTTTAGATATAGAAATGAGGATCCTGGATGGCATAGAGACAGCCAAACGGCTGCGAAAAAAGGGCATGAAGGGTATCATCATATTTGTGACCGCACACCCGGACTTCGTTTTCCAGGGATATGAAGTCCATGCCTTTCACTACATTTTGAAGCCATACAGGAAGGAAAAAATAGCGGAGGTTCTGACCCAGGCTTTGGAGGAACTGGATTTGTCAAAAGAACAGTTTTTCGTTATAGAGCAGAAAGCCAAAATCATCCGTATTCCCCTAAGTCAGACACTGGCATTCCAAAGCGACAGGAGGAAGGTACTTGCTTTTGTGGAGGAGGGGACGATTGATTTTTACGGTAAGATAGATGATGTCTGCTGTAAACTCCCCTCCTATTTCATAAGGATCCATAACCGCTGCATAGTAAATCTGAACTATGTGACAACGCTGGAAAAAGACAGATGCATACTGGGTGAACATTCCTTTCCGGTCAGCAGGACCTTCCGGCAGGAAGTGGAAACAGCCTTTGCCCGTGCCATGCTGAAACAATAGATGAGGGAGGAACGAAATGGACAGTCAGCTTATAATAGGAAATGCCGCTGCGATTTTAAATATGATTCAATATACCATTATGTCCGTGTTCTTTTGCAGAATGCTCTGCTGCATCCTGCCCAAAAAAGAAGGACGTTTCTTTCATACTCTCATATTTATATCCGGCGTTTTCATTCCAAGTATGGTTATTGACCCCAACGACATGTTTAATGTGACTCTGGCTTTCATCTGGCTGCTGCTGTTAATGCTCCTGTGTTTTAAAGGCTCCGTGATTTCCAAACTCTCCGTGACAGCAGTTATCTATCCCCTGATCATTGCCCTGAATTTTCTCATATCAGAACTTTCATTAAGTATCTGGCTTGCAGGCGGAAAAACCTTCGTTCTGGATATGAGTGTCAGTTTAGCAGACGGCTTTATCCATATTCTCTTCTGGTATATGATCTACAGGACATTTGTCAGCAAAGTCCGCCAGGCCAGCAGACTGTACAGCCAAAACACTTGGCTTCTCCTGGGGATCATCTGCCTTGCCTCCCTTGTCAGTATTACGGTGTGTATCTATTACACCCCTGAGGAGACTTACAAAATATGGCCCTGTGCAGTGGCCTGTATGGTGACCAATATTGGCAGCCTCTATCTCGCGGGATACTTTGTAAACGCCATCCAGCATGAGACGGAGCAGAGCAGCTTAAAACTCCAGCGCGTATATTATGAAGAGCTGGAGCGGAACCAGGCAGAAATACGCAGGTTCCGTCACGATATGAATCATCATCTGATGATCATAAGGGACTTATTTGACCAGGGCGATAAGGACGCCGCACATGCATACTTCCGGGAATTAGAATCCCAGATAGCCCCTCAAAACCGGTGCTTCTGCAAAAACAGTGTCTTAAACGCCGTGTTAAATTCCAAATACAACAAGGCAAAGGACTGCAGCATTGACTGCTTTTTCCGCATTGATCTGCCGGAATTCACCACCATTGACCAGGTTAGCCTGTGCTCCATATTTGCCAACACTCTGGACAACGCCATTGAAGCCTCCCTCAAAATACCGGAACCGGAAAAGCGGAAGCTTTCCCTCAAAGCCAGAATTGCAGAAAACGGATTTTTTAGTTATGAGATTAAAAATGCAAAGATAAATGCAGTCACAATAGAAAAAGGAAAATACATTTCAGATAAGAAAAACAAGTCAGAACACGGCCTTGGCCTCACCAGTCTGCAGAGAACCGTTGAAAAATATAACGGAACACTCCGTATCTCTTATGACGAAACATCCTTCACAGTAGTCATCCTGATTGGATATGCCCTGTAGGATCACATACGGCTGCAGGGCATTGCCCCCCAGCCGTCAAATTTCTGTATATCCGGACCCGCATACAGCGCACCTTGCGCTGAACTCCGCCTGTTTCACTGCTCCGCATCCGCCCGCAGCCTTTCGATCACACTGTCCTTCTGCGTCATCTGATAAATAGCAGGGGGAACTATAATGCACACTGCCATTAAGAGGCAGGCCCGCTGCCATGGACAGCAGGATAGACAATCCCCCGTATCCAACTCCCGGCGCTTTTACTTTACTTGGAATATATCAGATCTCCCTTTATTCCTCCACTTCTATCTCCAGGCCCTCCATGTGATGTTTTCCCATACGGTGCCGTGCCTTTCTGACCTCCACGGTGTCAAAAATGATGGAGAAATCATAATCTTCCGGGTAAAGTTCAGCAGCGGCCACCTTTAGTTTCAGCCGTTTATGGCTGAGGAGGATCTTCTCATTTCTGAGCTGTACCAATACATTTCCATTCTTATCTGCAGGTTTGACCACAATACCGATTTTTTCATCCGGCAGTATGGTCACACTGTCCCCTCTTGTGAATTTCCGCACTGTATCCATGGTATCCTTGATGACGGCCGCCTTTTCAATACGAGGTGCATGTATTCTCTCCAGCTTCCTGCTTCCTCCCTGCAGTTTCATGCTGCGGATCAGGGATTCACTCTTTTCTCCATATGCTTCCCTGGCTGCCGACACCAGCATTTTATCCGGAAATCCCAGTCGTTTGGCAATGTACAGGGCACAGCTCTCCCCCGCCTCTCCCACTCTCAGCCGGTACAGAGGCTTCAGACTGTCCCGGTCAAACTCCATCCTGGCATTTTGTACATCCTCATACCTGTCCGCATACTCCTTCACTTCCGGATAGTGGGTAGTGACCAGGAAAAGGGCACCGCTTTTTCGCAGCTCCTCCAATATGGAAATGGCAATCCCCATTCCCTCCTGGGGATCCGTACCGGAACCCAGCTCATCCATGATCACAAGGCTGTCCGGTCTTACCCGCCTCAGAATATCCAGCACGTTCTTAATATGGGCGGAAAACGTTGACAGATTATCTGAAATATTCTGCCCGTCACCGATATCGCATAGAATCTGGTTCTGCATACAAATATCTGCCTCACTACAGGGCACATGCAGGCCAGAACACGCCATAGCACTCATAAGTGCCACGGTTTTGATGGCAACGGTTTTACCTCCTGTGTTAGGACCAGTGATGATAACTCCCCGGATCCCTCTGCCAATCTGAAAATCCAGAGGCACACAACTCTCCCTTTCCAGCATTGGGTGTCTGGCGCCTTTCAGCTCCATGTATTGTTCCAGGTTGATCTTTGGCTCAGTCCCATCCATCTCCAGACTCAGCTTCCCCTTGGCAAACATAAAGTCCAGCTTTTCAATGACCCGGATATCCTCCAGCAGCTCTGTCTCCCTCTCAGCCGTCATATTGGTGAGGGTGTATAGTATTTTACGCTCCTCAGCATCCTCCTCTATTTTGTATATTTCCAATTCCTCCCTGAGGTTGGCCACAGCCTCAGGCTCCATGAACAGCGTGGAGCCCGTGGATGACTGTTCCACCACAGTGCCCGGGACCATGGATCTGCATTCTTTTTTCACGGGGATACAAAATCTCCCGTTTCTGGTGACTACAAAGGAATCATTCAAATACTGTTTGTTCGTTCTCAAAGCCCGCTCTGCTCTTTCACTTACTTTCTCCTCCAGAAACTGGATCTGTTTCCTGACGTCTTTTAAATAAGCGGAAGCATAGTCATCTACTCTTCCGTTTCTGATGCAGCGCTCTATTTCCTCCTGCAGTTCCTCCGGAAAAATCAGATTCCGGTTATAGAAAGCAAGGCTGATCCGCCCCTCCTCCCCTCTCTGCAAATAGGATTTCAGCCGCCGCACAGCGATCAAGAACATGCCCATCTCCTCAATCTGCTCCGGCATAAGCATATTACCCTGTACTGCCTTCTGCAGGTACTCCTCCACATGTTCCATAGCTGGAATGGGGGGAGTCCCTGACAATTCCAACATAGCTCTGGCCTGGGTCGTATCGCGAAGCTGCTTTCTCAAATCTGCCTCTGACAGGATCGGCCGCATTCCCAAAATTCTCTCTCCCGCCTTTTCTGTGGAAGTACATTGTTTCAATTTTTCTAATATATTATAATATCCGATTGTTTCTAACGATTTATTACTCATGATTTTTCCTCTCAAAAAAAATAACCACAGATACATACGCCCCGAACGGGTATACGACTTCTGTGGTCTTCCATGAGAAGAAAACAAACGGAGGTACAGAAACAATCCCCCTGCCCAAAACAGCGGAGTAACTGTATTCTTCCATTCATTCCAATATATTTGAAGTGTATGATAAGGGTTCGTAAGCGAATGTATCAGCCATCAAGGTACACTGATACAAGGATAGGATATCTGAAAAAGCGATATACTATCCCTACAAACTATTCGATTATTCTGTAATCTCCACTACGGAAACCCTCAGCACAAAGACACCTCATTTCTTAACTATTATGTAACTGTTCCTCGTCTTCAGCATTACGGGCAAACCCCATGCAGAATCGCCTTTGGCCGCAAAATTTCACCTGGCTGCTGAACACCTTCTTACAGTCAGCGCAGAACACGCAGACATGCTGAATAGTTACACTTTGTTTATTCCTCTTGCATTATAACCGCTAACTACAACTTTGTCAAACCTGAAATCTGTTGTAATCATGAAAACAATCCCTGCATAGAATTTCTTCTCCCTGAAGGCGCATCATATTTTCCGATGCAGTCTCCCCACAGCGGGAGCAGGAAATGGATTTAAAGATCCTGGCTTTCTCAGGCAAAGGAATCCTTGTCTCCTTTACATCGAACATCTCCTTCGGACTGCAGGCCTGATAATACCGGAACGATTCCCCTTTGCTGAGCCCCTCAGGACGGGGCTTCAGCACCAGCCGCACGGATTTGCCTGTGCTTCTGTTATAGAACGAAAAAGCCTGTTTTCCACACATGTGGAAGAGCAGATTGCCCTTTCCCACACTGCAGCCCAATATTACCTGAATGGCGTCCACGCCGCAGGCATCATTTTCTGAAATGCATACAAGCTGTTCATCTTCTGAGACACAGCATCCGTCTCCTGTCTTTAAATCTAAAAGTTCAACAGCATAAAGTGCTGCCTTATAGCCAATGGTCAGTCCACCGCACGCATGGCCATGGAATTCCACACACATTTCCCAAATTTTATCTCTCATTGCCGCCCCTTTCCCTGTCCTATTCCTTCCTTTCTGCTCTGCTGCTTTCTATCTGGAGAATCCTGCGTCTCGGCCCGGTTTCCTCCACCCTTACTCTCTGTGTGATCAAAAATCCCACTGCCGCAAGTATCACACAGAGCCCCAGCGTAGTTTTTAATCCGATCCTGTCCATGAGAAAACCGCCTGCCAGATTGCCCACACAGCTTCCCACACCCACTGTCACCATACCGAATATGGTCTGTCCCACCACTCTGTCTTTCTCCTTCAGCTCCTGGTTGATAAAAAATACCGATACCGGTGTGAAGATTCCAAAAGAGAGGGACTGGAGTGCGAATCCAAGAAACGCCACTGCCAGATTAGGTGCCAGAAAAATGACCAGAGGCCGCAGCACAAAGAAAACACTGCTCAGCTTCAGCAGCTTCTTGCAGGAAACCTTACGGATCAGATAATTGCACAGGAACATAGCCGGCATCTCGCTTGCCGCGCAGAAAAATGCTGCTATCCCAAAGGTCCCGTCCGTCCCGCCCAGTTCCCGCACAATGTTGATCATATATGTACCCAGAATGGAACTGGTCATATAGCAGATCCCAAATCCCGCCACAAACAACAGCAGCGGCCTGTTTCCTTTGAGTATTTCAATAACGCTGCTGGATGGCTCCTGTTCTTCCTTCACCACAGATGACTCGGGCTCCTGCATGGAGACCACCACTGTAAACAGGAGTATTTCCATACCCGCAAAGGCGAAGGTGAGAATCCCCGGAAAAAAGTGTTCCACAAGCTGCCCTAAGACTACGGCACTGACCGCATAACTGACAGAACCAAGCCCCCTGGAAATGCAAAAGTTCACCTCATAGCCCTGGTTCATATATTCCATGCCCATGGCTGTGATCAGCGGGGTTATGGAGTTATACAGGGTATTCAGCACCAGATACACTCCCACAATAGCCATCTTAGGCAGCGGCACCAAACCGAGAAACAAGTACCCTGCTGTCACTGCCAGAATGATCAAAAGGATCATTTTCTTTAAACTCAGCCCACGGACTTTTTCCACCACTCCGGCCAGAAATGGCTGCATCCATATGCTGATAAATGCCGCTCCGCCTATGGACATTCCCACAAGGGTATTGGACAGCCCTCTGTACTGGAGAAACACTGTAGCAAACCCCATGATCGCGCAGCTTGAAACCCAGTAAAAACACTGAAGCAGTGTATATTGATGACGCACCTGCACACTCTTTATCCGTCTCATCTCTTCTTTACCCTTCCGATTATCATGCATCTTTCACCCTTTATATACCAAATGCAGACAATCGTCAATAGAAAAAAGAACTAAAGAAATGTAAGGATTTTTGGTAGTTTACCGAAGAGACGCCGCGTCGATTTCCGCTGACAGGGCAGCCCGGTCGAGTATTCCACTGTCCGCTCCCTCTTCCAATGCCTGTGCCCATAATGCCATGTCATCAAAAATATATATCTTGAGCTTTGAGATATCCATCCCCTGCACGGCATACACAGACTGTCCGTAGAACTCCGCCGTTGATGTCAGAGGCTCCCCATCCTGGTTGAAAATAATCGTATGGCATTCCTTGTACGTCCTGCCCTTCTGCTCTGCGTATTCTTCATATGTGATGCCAAAATCGTCTGAGCCCCCTGTCTTCTCCCTCATGACAGATTCATACTCTTCCCGGCTGACTTCCTTTTCCGTATAAGGGGAATCCGTATAGGTGATTGCCTGATACGGTGACAGGAATACTTTTTCAAGACGGTAGCCATTTTCCTCTTTGTTTACTGGTATCTCCTGTACCGCCTCCGTGTCTACATGAAATGGCAGCTCCAGGCTCCAGGCTCCCGAAATTTTATGGGAGGCGGAGATATCTTCTGCATCCGCTTCATTTATATCATCATATCCAACCATGGAGAGCTGAAGGTCAAGTGTGCCCTCCTGCAGATCCTGTTCCTCCAGATCCAGTTTCAGCATTCCCACGAAGGTATAGTCATCCACGATATTTCCTTCCAGGTTATTGTTCATCAGCATCGTTTCCTCTGCACTGCCGGAAAGTTTCCAATTGCCCTGAAGGTACATGATGTTCCCCGGAATACTGCTGAGGCCGCCCTGCTCCACATCAACCTTTGCTGTCACAAATACGGAAAGTCCGTCGCAGTAAATCTCCGATGCGGTAATCGTCACGCCTGCATCCTGTACTGTGTACCCGGACTCAACAGGTAACGTTCCATCAGCCTCCTCCGTTGACAGGACCTCAGCTTTATCACTGTATTCCCCCGAAAATGTGGACTTCTGCTGGATCTGTTTGAATATGTCCCCAAGTATCGGTATCTTTGCCGCAAATGCCGGATTCGCAAAGCAGACCGTTGTCACTGTAATGGCTGCTGCCGCGGCAGCCGCCGTATATTTTATCCAGTGTTTTCGTCCCAGATCCCGTTTAGTGGCTTTATCCGAGAGGTTTGCGAGTGTGTCCGTATATTTCATCCATACTTCATCAGGTACTTTCGTGTCCTTCCTGAGACCCTGGATCATGCTATCAAAATTTTTCATATCAGATACCCCTTTCCAATCCGCAGTGTACTGCTTTCTTCTTAACATCCGGCGTATTTCGGGATGGCGCCCCGCCCATATCATATTGCTGTCCCAGCTTCTCCCTGGCCGTTACCAGTCTTCCCCTCACTGTGCTCTGGTTCATCTCAAGGATCTCTGCAATTTCCCTTGTCTTGAAACCTTCCACATAGTACAAAAGGACTACGATCCTGTATTTCTCCTCGAGACCATTCAGAAAATCCTTCCACTCCACATCTGCATAGCTTTCATCCTGGGACCACGCCTCCGGCAGGGATTCATCTGAAACCAGCCGTTTCCTCTGCCGATGGATCGTGTTGCAGTGGTTGATCAGGATGCGGGTCAGCCAGGTCTTGAAATACTCATTTTTTTCAGAGTATCTATCTTCTCCCAGCATGTCAGGGCCGTCTCCTGCATGGCATCTGCCACATCCTCATCATTTTTCAGGATTGCCTTGGCCGTCTTGTATAAGGCCGGCCCCTGCTGTTCCATCAGCTTCTGAAATGCGGCCTTGTCGTGCTTTTTCGCCTTTTTTATCAATAATATGTTCATACTCATCCCCCTTTATGGAGTCCGGATCTCCTGTCATCTCTGTACACTTATTAGATGGGTCAGGCGGAGTTTTTGTCCAGTTGGATATCCAATAGTTTTAAATAACAGAAAAACCCCGGAAACCTTGCGGTTCCGGGGCATCTTATGCTTGGACACAATGTACCATACGGTACGAATCTATAGTTAGATTTGATTACTCGATGATTGTAGCAACACGGCCTGAACCAACAGTACGTCCACCTTCACGGATAGCGAAAGTAAGACCCTGGTCCATAGCGATCGGGTGGATCAGCTCGATTGTCATCTCTACATTATCACCAGGCATGCACATCTCTGTGCCTTCCGGTAAGTTGCAGACACCTGTTACGTCAGTTGTTCTGAAGTAGAACTGCGGACGATAATTGTTGAAGAACGGTGTATGACGGCCACCCTCGTCTTTTGTCAGTACATAAACCTGAGCTGTGAATTTTGTATGGCATTTGATGGAACCTGGTTTAGCGAGAACCTGTCCTCTTTCGATCTCAGTTCTCTGAACACCACGAAGCAGTGCACCGATGTTATCACCAGCCTGAGCCTCGTCTAACAGTTTACGGAACATCTCGATACCTGTAACAACAACTTTACGTGTCTCTTCTTTCAGACCAACGATCTCAACTTCTTCAGATACATGAAGAACACCAGCCTCTACTCTACCGGTAGCAACTGTACCACGACCTGTGATAGAGAATACGTCCTCTACAGGCATGATGAACGGTTTGTCTGTGTCACGCTGAGGATCCGGGATCCAGCTGTCAACTGCAGCCATCAGTTCCATGATCTTGTCTCCCCACTCGCTGGTGGGATCTTCCAGAGCTTTCAGAGCAGAACCCTGGATGATCGGTGTGTCATCGCCCGGGAAGTCATACTCGCTTAACAGCTCACGGATCTCCATGTCAACCAGCTCAAGCAGTTCTTCATCGTCTACCATGTCACATTTGTTCATGAATACAACGATGTAAGGAACGCCTACCTGACGAGACAGCAGGATATGCTCTTTTGTCTGAGCCATAACACCATCAGTTGCAGCAACAACCAGGATAGCGCCGTCCATCTGAGCAGCACCAGTGATCATGTTCTTTACATAGTCAGCATGGCCTGGGCAGTCAACGTGTGCGTAATGTCTGTTTTCTGTTTCATATTCAACGTGAGCAGTAGAGATTGTGATACCACGTTCTCTCTCCTCCGGAGCTTTATCAATGTTAGCGAAATCTACTGCTGCGTTACCTTCTACTCTCTCGGAAAGAGTTTTTGTGATAGCAGCTGTCAGAGTTGTTTTACCATGGTCAACGTGTCCGATGGTACCAATGTTACAATGCGGTTTGCTTCTTTCAAATTTAGCTTTTGCCATTTTGAATTTCCTCCTTATTCACATGCGCCCCGTCTGGGCAATTTGATTATTTTTTTGTTGCCTCATAACGAGGCGGTTGGAATATCAATATATTCAACCTGCTATCCTTGATTATATTGCAAATCAAGGATATTTGCAAGTTTTTAATTATTATTTTCCTGTTTTTACTGAAAGCACTTTTTCCTGTACAGATTTTGGAACCGGCTCATATTTCTCGAAGAACATGGAGTAGTTACCACGGCCCTGTGTTCTGGAACGCAGATCTGTTGCGTAACCGAACATCTCAGCCAGAGGAACGAATCCGCGGATCATTTTGCCCCCGCCGATATCATCCATACCCTCGATACGTCCACGACGGGAGTTGATATCACCGATAACATCACCCATGTAGTCTTCCGGAGTAGTAACCTCTACCCTCATGATAGGCTCCAAAAGAACCGGAGCTGCCTTCGCCATAGCTTCCTTGAATGCAAGAGAACCTGCAATGTGGAATGCCATCTCGGAAGAATCGACCTCATGGTAAGAACCGTCGTATACGTTTGCGTAAATACCGACAACCGGGAATCCTCCCAGAATACCAGCTCTCATAGCTTCCTCGATACCCTGACCTACAGGCTGGATGTATTCCTTCGGAATCGCACCGCCCACAACCGTGCTCTCGAACTTGAACAGTTCTTCGCCGTTGGCGTCCATAGGCTCGAATCTAACTTTACAGTGACCGTACTGTCCACGACCACCGGACTGTTTTGCGTATTTACTGTCAACATCAGCATTCTTGGTAAAGGTTTCTTTGTAAGCAACCTGAGGTGCACCAACGTTAGCCTCCACCTTGAATTCACGAAGCAGACGGTCTACGATGATCTCCAGATGCAGCTCACCCATACCGGCGATGATGGTCTGACCTGTTTCTTTATCTGTATGAGCACGGAAGGTCGGATCTTCTTCGGCAAGTTTTGCCAGAGCTTCACCAAGTTTGCCCTGTCCGGCTTTTGTTTTAGGCTCAATAGCCAGCTCGATAACCGGTTCCGGGAATTCCATGGATTCCAGGATCACCGGATGCTGGTCGTCACAGATCGTATCACCTGTTGTGGTGAATTTAAATCCGATGGCTGCAGCGATATCACCGGCATATACTTTATCCAGTTCCTGTCTCTTGTTGGCATGCATCTGCAGGATACGTCCAACACGTTCTTTTTTGCCTTTTGTTGCATTCAGTACATAAGAACCGGAGTTCATGGTACCGGAGTAAACTCTGAAGAATGCCAGCTTACCAACGAACGGGTCAGTCATGATCTTGAATGCAAGAGCCGCAAACGGTTCGTCGTCGGAAGAATGCTTCTCAACTTCATTTCCGTCCATATCCTGGCCTTTGATAGCCGGGATATCTGTAGGAGCAGGCATAAATTCAAGAATAGCATCCAATAATTTCTGAACACCTTTATTTCTGTATGCAGTACCACAGCAGACAGGAATGGCTGCACATTCGCAGGTTCCTTTTCTCAGGGCTGCTTTCAGCGCTTCAACGGAAGGTTCTTCTCCTTCCAGATACTCCATCATTAAGTCATCATCTAACTCGCAGATCTTCTCCACTAACTCTGTGTGATACAGTTCTGCGTCATCAGCCATATCCTCAGGGATATCTGTGATGGAAATGTCCTCGCCTTTTTCATCATTGTAGATGTAGGCTTTCATTTCAAACAAGTCGATGATTCCTTTAAATTCATCCTCTTTGCCGATTGGAAGCTGAAGACAAATTGCATTTTTACCTAAACGAGTCTTGATCTGTTCTACGGCACCATAGAAATCTGCACCCAGGATATCCATCTTGTTGATGAATGCCATACGGGGTACATTGTAGGTATCTGCCTGACGCCATACATTTTCAGACTGAGGCTCAACGCCGCCTTTTGCACAGAATACACCAACAGCACCGTCAAGTACACGTAAGGAACGCTCTACCTCTACAGTAAAGTCAACGTGACCTGGGGTATCAATAATATTAATACGATGTTCCAGTGCACCTGGTTTGCTTTTACAGTTTTCCTGTAAAGTCCAGTGACAGGTGGTAGCGGCGGAAGTAATTGTGATACCTCTCTCCTGTTCCTGCTCCATCCAGTCCATGGTAGCAGTTCCTTCGTGAGTATCACCAATTTTATAGTTAACACCAGTATAGTATAAGATACGCTCTGTAAGAGTGGTCTTACCGGCATCAATATGTGCCATAATACCAATGTTTCTGGTTCTATCTAACGGATATTCTCTTCCAGCCAATGGATTTTCCTCCTCTAGAATCGATAGTGAGCAAATGCTTTATTTGCCTCAGCCATCTTATGCATGTCTTCTTTCTTCTTAACAGATGCGCCTGTGTTGTTGGAAGCATCCAGTAATTCATTAGCCAGTCTGTCTTCCATGGTCTTCTCTCCTCTTTTACGGGAGTACAGAGTCAACCAGCGAAGCGCTAATGCCTGACGTCTTTCCGGTCTAACTTCGATCGGTACCTGATAGGTAGCACCACCGATACGTCTGGCTTTTACTTCCAGAACCGGCATAATGTTGTTCATTGCTTCTTCAAAAACTTCGATTGCCGGTTTACCGGCCTTTTCCTCCATTTTAGCGAACGCACCGTATACGATCTTCTGAGCTACACCCTTCTTACCATCTAACATAATGTTATTGACAAGTTTGGTAACCACTTTGTTTCCGTATAACGGATCTGCTAAAACGTCTCTTTTTTGAGTATGTCCTTTACGTGGCACGTTACTTCCCTCCTTAATCATTATCAAAATTACGGACAACGGTCATTGCCCTAACGATTAGATCATCGGTACTCACACAACTATTTTGTATGTCCGTACTCGGTAAATCCTATATAGAAACCCGCAGCCACAACCTGGGTCTATGGAATCCCGGTACAAAATCAGTTTTAATAGTTATATCTGTGACTTCAAATGATTCTAATTAATTATTTTTTCGGTCTCTTAGCACCGTATTTAGAACGGGCCTGACGTCTGTTGGCAACGCCTGCAGTATCAAGTGTACCACGGATAATGTGATATCTTGTACCTGGTAAGTCTTTTACCCTGCCGCCACGGATAAGAACAACACTATGTTCCTGAAGGTTATGTCCTTCACCCGGAATGTAGCTTGTTACCTCGATTCCGTTGGAAAGACGAACTCTGGCGATCTTTCTGAGAGCAGAGTTAGGTTTTTTCGGTGTAGCAGTCTTAACTGCTGTACACACACCCCTCTTCTGCGGAGAAGACATATCTGTTGTCCTCTTCTGTAAAGAGTTAAAACTCTTCTGAAGCGCCGGAGCTGTGGACTTCTTTACAGAAGTCTGACGTCCTTTTCTTACTAACTGATTGAATGTTGGCATTCCATTTCACCTCCTGTATTATTTCTCTTCTATATTATTATAGAAGAAATGAGTGGCTGCCAGTTATTCATTGTCATGAATAAATGATTTTACGCGCAAAAAAACTGCGTCTCCATGCACGCTCTCTCATTATATCCATGGAAATTCGTGCTGTCAAGGAAATTCTTCAAAAAAATACAATTTTTAAGTATTTCTTGCAATATCATTGCACAGCCACTATCTCCCCAGGTGTTTTGCAAGGCAAAATCACGAGGCAGCCAGCGCCAAAATGTAATTTATTACATTTTGTACCCTAAAGGGCAGAACTGTGCATGGCGAAGCGTATTGCTATTCATAAACTACTAATACAGGATCATGAATAGTGATATTTTTCCATTTTTAACCGCAGAATGCGCTCCACAGAGGCGTCGATCCTCTCCTCACTCAAACCGCCTTCCTCCACAGCTTCCAACACGCCATTGTAGGCGGCTCTGAAATCGTCCGGCATCAGTAGCATGTCCGCACCTGCCAGGATGGCTTTCACGGAAGCCTCGGCCGGACTGTATACCCCGGAAACCGCCTTCATATTGAGGGCATCCGTGATAATGATGCCGTCATATCCGTACTGGTCCCGGAGAAGGCCTGTCAGAACTTTTTCTGAGAGAGATGCCGGCGTATTATCCCCCAGGGATTTTGGTATGGAGATGTGCCCTGCCATAATAAAATCAGGGGCTGCCTTTATCCCTTCCTTAAAAGGTACCAGCTCTTTTTCCTCCATCTCCTCCAGGGTCTTGTCCGTGTAGGCACGTCCCTCATGACTGTCCTCCACAGTTCCTCCGTGTCCCGGAAAATGCTTCAGGCAGGCAGAGACACCGTTGTCCTGCAGTCCCCTGACCACCTGTGACGTCATATCAGCAACCAACTGGGGGTCTTCCCCAAAGGAACGGTTTCCTATAACAGTATTCCCAGAATTTGTAATTACATCCGCATTCGGTGCAAAATCTATATTAAATCCTAATTCTTTCAAATAGGATGCTAAGGTTTTTCCTACATCATAGGCCTGTGAAGTGTCTTTGCTGTCTCCAATGGCCCGCATACTCTCATATCTGGTGACGGAGAAATTCGTGTTTCCCGCTACCCGGGATACTTCTCCGCCCTCCTCATCCACACCTAAAAACACCGGAACACCTGCAATCTCCTCCGCGTAATCCTGGGTTTTTTCCAGCATTCCCCTAAGCTGTTCCGGCCCCTGGATATTCTGGGAAAAATATACGATCCCGCCAACAGGGTACTGCTCATATGCCTTCTTAGTATCCTCTCCGGCAACGGTTGCCACATCAACCTGTGTGATGTCCTCCGGCGTGACAAAGAAAAGCTGTGCCGCCTTCTCCTCAAGGCTCATGCTCTTTACTTTATCCTTAACCTTTTGAGGAATGTCAGAGGATACATAAATCTCAGCCGGTCCTGTATCCGTTTCCCCAGGCTCTGCCCGGGCAGCGTCTTTGGTGTCCTTGGAATCGCTTTTGTTTTCTTTCACGGACTCTTTCCCCTCGGATTCTTTGTTCTGCATCTGGGATGCGGACACGGCTTCTGATTTTGGGTTTCCTGACTTTAAGGTAATGACGATCAAGACAATAGATAAAACTACAATGATGACTCCCATAGGAACCAGCATCCATAAAGGTGACTTTCTTTTTTTGTTCATACTTGTCCTCCTTTAAAAGACTGCATAACCTGAATATACAAAACCGCTCCTCCGGTCATTTTTCCGGAAAAGCGGTCTTTTGTATTTTTTGCTTTATTCTTCTGTCAGTTCAGCTTCCTCTTCCTCCTCGGAAAGTTCCACCTCATCAACCTCATCCGTCAGCCGGACAACTTCTTCTTCATCCTCCGCCGGAAGTTCATCCAGGGCCTCAGCAAGTTCAAAGTCATCGTCAATCTCCTCTTCATCCTCAATCAGATCTGTATCAAGTTTGATATTGGAGTAGCACTTCATACCTGTTCCTGCAGGAATCAGCTTACCGATGATAACGTTCTCTTTCAGACCGATCAGCGGGTCAATCTTGCCCTTAATAGCAGCTTCTGTCAGAACCTTTGTAGTCTCCTGGAAGGAAGCTGCGGACAGGAAGGAATTGGTTGCCAGGGATGCCTTAGTGATACCAAGCATAACCTGTTTTCCATCTGCCGGCTCTTTGCCCTCTTCAACCAGTTTTTCGTTCTCTTCCTGGTAGTCCAGAACGTCAACCAGGGTACCCGGCAGGAATTCTGTATCTCCATTGTCCTCAATGCGGATCTTCTTCAGCATCTGGCGAACGATAACCTCGATATGCTTATCATTGATCTCAACACCCTGCAGACGGTATACACGCTGTACTTCCTGGATCATATAATCCTGAACAGCACGGACACCCTTGATCTTCAGAATGTCATGAGGATTCACGCTGCCTTCTGTCAGCTCATCACCAGCCTCCAGAAACTGACCGTCCTGAACCTTAATACGGGAACCGTAGGGGATCAGGTAAGTCTTGGAATTGCCATCCTCATTGTCTGTGACAATGATCTCACGTTTTTTCTTTGTATCCTTTAATGTTGCAACACCTTTGATCTCCGTGATAATAGCAAGACCTTTTGGCTTTCTTGCCTCAAAAAGCTCCTCCACACGGGGAAGACCCTGTGTGATATCACCGCCGGCCACACCACCGGTATGGAAGGTACGCATGGTAAGCTGTGTACCTGGTTCACCGATAGACTGGGCTGCAATGATACCTACGGATTCACCTACCTGAACAGGCTCACCTGTAGCCATGTTGGCGCCGTAACACTTGGCGCAGACACCGATGTGGCATTTACATGTGAGGATGGTACGGATCTTAACGGAATCAAACGGCTTGCCCTTTTCATTCACACCTTCGTTTACCACGCGGGCAGCACGTCTCGGGGTGATCATATGGTTTGCTTTTACAATTACATCGCCTTTGGCGTTCTTGATGGTCTCACAGGAGAAACGTCCTGTAATACGCTCCTGAAGGCTTTCGATCTCTTCTTTTCCGTCCATGAAGGCTTTTACCCACATACCCGGAATCTCGCCTCTGTCTTCACAGCAGTCCACTTCGCGGACGATCAGGTCCTGGGAAACGTCAACCAGACGTCTTGTCAGGTAACCGGAGTCAGCGGTACGCAGAGCTGTATCGGACAGACCTTTACGGGCACCATGGGCGGACATGAAGTATTCCAGTACGTCCAGACCCTCACGGAAGTTGGACTTGATGGGCAGCTCGATGGTGTGACCTGTTGTATCGGCCATCAGACCACGCATACCAGCAAGCTGTTTGATCTGCTTATCGGAACCACGGGCACCGGAGTCAGCCATCATGAAGATGTTGTTGTACTTATCAAGTCCTGTCAGCAGAGCCTTGGTAAGCTCATCATCCGTCTTCTTCCATGTTTCAACTACTTCTTTATATCTCTCTTCCTCCGTGATCAGACCACGTTTGAAGTTCTTGGTGATAAGGTCAACCGTATCCTGTGCCTTTTGGATCATCTCAGGCTTCTGAGGCGGCACAGTCATATCGGAGATTGATACGGTCATGGCAGCTCTGGTTGAGTATTTGTAACCTGTGGCCTTGATCTTATCCAGCACCTCTGCGGTTCTGGTGGCCCCATGGGTGTTGATCACTTTTTCCAGAATCTGTTTTAACTGTTTCTTGCCTACCAGGAAATCAACTTCCAGTTTCAGTTCATAGCCCGGTACAGAACGGTCCACAAATCCCAAATCCTGAGGAATGATCTCATTGAACAGGAAACGTCCCAGTGTGGAATCCACAGTGTCCTGCATTACCGTGCCGTCCGGCAGGGTCTTGCTGCAGAATACATGGATCCTGGTCTGCAGTGTGATATATCCGTTCTCATAAGCCAGAATAGCTTCATTTACACTCTTAAAGTGTTTGCCTTCACCCTTAACTCCCGGCCTCTCCTGTGTCAGATAGTAGATACCGAGAACCATATCCTGTGAGGGAACAGCCACCGGACCACCGTCAGACGGTTTCAGCAGGTTGTTTGGAGACAGGAGCAGGAAACGGCACTCTGCCTGAGCCTCAACGGACAGGGGAAGGTGTACAGCCATCTGGTCACCATCAAAATCAGCGTTGAACGCAGTACAAACAAGGGGATGCAGTTTGATTGCTTTACCTTCAACCAGAATCGGTTCAAATGCCTGGATACCCAGACGATGCAGGGTAGGAGCACGGTTTAACATGACCGGATGCTCTTTGATAACATCTTCCAGTACATCCCATACTTCCGGTTCCAGCTTCTCCACCATCTTCTTGGCATTCTTAATGTTGTGGGCAGTGCCGTTGCTTACCAGCTCTTTCATAACGAAAGGCTTAAACAGCTCGATCGCCATCTCTTTTGGCAGACCGCACTGGAAAATCTTCAGTTCAGGTCCAACCACGATAACGGAACGTCCTGAATAGTCCACTCGCTTGCCCAGAAGGTTCTGACGGAAACGTCCTGATTTACCTTTCAGCATATCGGAAAGGGATTTCAGTGCACGGTTACCCGGTCCTGTGACCGGACGGCCACGGCGTCCGTTGTCGATCAGAGCATCTACCGCCTCCTGGAGCATTCTCTTTTCATTGCGGACAATGATGTCAGGAGCGCCCAGTTCAAGCAGCCTTTTCAGACGGTTATTTCTGTTGATGATCCTTCTATATAAATCATTTAAGTCAGATGTGGCGAAACGTCCGCCATCTAGCTGTACCATAGGACGAAGGTCCGGCGGAATGACAGGTACCACTGTCATGATCATCCACTCCGGACGGTTCCCGGATTCACGGAAGGCTTCCACAACCTCAAGACGTTTTACAATACGGGCGCGTTTCTGGCCTGTAGAATCCTTGAGGCCTGCTTTCAGCTCTTTGGATTCTCTTTCCAGGTCAATGGCCTCCAGCAGTTCCATAATGGACTCCGCACCCATTCCTACCCGGAATGCGCCGTCGCCGTATTTTTCTCTGGCATCCTGGAACTCTTTCTCTGTCAGCACTTGTTTGTACTGCAGTTCCGTTGTTCCTGCATCCAGGACAATATAGTTGGCAAAGTACAGGACCTTTTCCAGTGACCTTGGGGAAAGGTCCAGGATCAGTCCCATTCTGGAGGGGATCCCCTTAAAGTACCAGATATGGGAGACCGGTGCTGCCAGTTCAATATGGCCCATACGCTCCCTGCGGACACTGGCTTTTGTCACTTCAACGCCGCATCGGTCGCAGACAACGCCTTTATAACGGATCTTCTTGTATTTGCCGCAGTGACATTCCCAGTCCTTGCTCGGTCCGAAGATCCTTTCGCAGAACAGGCCGTCTTTTTCCGGTTTTAAGGTTCTATAGTTAATGGTTTCCGGTTTTTTAACCTCGCCTCTGGACCAGTCCCGGATTTTCTCCGGGGACGCCAATCCAATCTTGATGGCATCAAAGGTCATTGGCTGATATGCCTCTTTATTTGCTGTTTCTGGCATTGTGGACTCCTTTCCTTACTCCTCGACAAGAGTATCATCATCTAAGCTCAAGAATGCTTCTTCATCCTCTTCCGGCTCATCCTCCACGTCTACTAATTCTTCACCCTCGAATTCCTGTTTGGAGAATCCGTAGTCACCGTATTCTTCCTCGCCGCGGTGTTTGGAATCACCTTCAATGATGGAGCGCATATCTGTCTCGCCATAGTCGATATTCTCCATGATCTCCACTTCTGTCATGTCTTCTCTGAGGACTCTGACATCCAGACCCAAGGACTGCAGCTCCTTCAAAAGTACCTTGAAGGACTCCGGAATACCAGGCTCCGGAATATTGTCGCCCTTGATAATCGCTTCATAAGTTTTCACACGTCCGATCACATCATCGGATTTCACTGTCAGGATCTCCTGCAGTGTGTAGGAAGCACCATAAGCCTCCAGTGCCCAAACCTCCATCTCTCCGAAACGCTGGCCGCCGAACTGGGCTTTACCACCCAGAGGCTGCTGTGTTACCAGGGAGTATGGGCCTGTGGAACGCGCGTGGATCTTATCATCTACCAGGTGATGCAGCTTCAGGTAGTGCATGTGTCCGATGGTTACAGGACTGTCAAAATATTCACCTGTACGTCCGTCACGGAGTCTTACTTTACCGTCACGGGAGATCGGCACGCCTTTCCACAGCTCTCTGTGGGCTCTGTTATCATAAAGGAACTGTAAAACCTCCGGGCGCACCGTATCTTTATGCTTTGCCTCAAAGTCTTCCCATTCCATGTTCACATAATCATTTGCAAGATCCAGAGTATCCTGGATATCATTCTCGTTGGCACCGTCAAATACCGGTGTGGCAATGTTGAATCCAAGGGCTTTTGCCGCAAGACTCAGATGGATCTCCAGCACCTGCCCGATATTCATACGGGAAGGCACACCCAGAGGGTTCAGTACGATGTCCAGCGCACGTCCGTTGGGAAGGAATGGCATATCCTCCACAGGAAGTACACGGGACACAACACCCTTGTTACCGTGACGGCCGGCCATCTTGTCACCCACAGAGATTTTTCTCTTCTGTGCAATATAGATACGGACTGCCTGATTCACACCGGGGGACAGCTCATCGCCGTTCTCTCTTGTAAATACTTTTGCATCCACAACAATACCGTACTCACCGTGAGGAACCTTCAGGGAAGTGTCACGCACTTCACGGGCCTTCTCACCGAAAATAGCACGGAGCAGCCTCTCCTCCGCAGTCAGCTCTGTCTCTCCCTTAGGAGTCACTTTACCGACCAGGATATCGCCTGCGCGGACCTCGGCACCGATACGGATGATTCCACGCTCGTCCAGGTCTTTTAAGGCATCATCACCTACACCCGGTACATCACGTGTGATCTCTTCCGGTCCTAACTTTGTATCTCTGGCTTCTGCCTCATACTCTTCAATATGCACAGAAGTATAGACATCATCCTGTACCAGTCTTTCGCTTAACAGGACGGCATCCTCGTAATTGTAACCCTCCCAGGTCATGAAACCGATCAGGGGGTTCTTGCCAAGAGCCAGCTCACCATTGGAGGTGGACGGACCGTCAGCGATCACCTGTCCTGCTTCTACATGCTCCCCTTTGGTCACGATGGGCCTCTGGTTGTAGCAGTTGCTCTGGTTACTTCTCATGAACTTGGTAAGGCGGTAAGTGTCTTTTGTACCGTCATCATTGCGCATAACGATCTCTTTTGACGCTGCGCACTCTATGGTGCCGGCTTTTTTCGCCACTACACAGACACCGGAGTCAACGGCAGCCTTCACTTCCATACCGGTTCCTACAACAGGAGCCTCTGTGGTGAGAAGCGGAACGGCCTGGCGCTGCATGTTGGATCCCATCAGCGCACGGTTTGCATCATCGTTCTGCAGGAAGGGGATCAGGGCTGTAGCCACAGAGAACACCATCTTGGGAGATACGTCCATGTAGTCAAACATATGACGTTCATATTCCTGTGTTTCATCCAGATAACGTCCGGAAACGTTCTTATGGATAAAGTGCCCTTCCTCGTCCAGCGGCTCATTGGCCTGCGCAACATGGTAATTATCTTCTTCATCTGCGGTCATATAGACCACTTCATCTGTAACCCGCGGATTCTTGGGATCTGATTTGTCAATCTTACGGTACGGTGCTTCCACAAAGCCGTACTGGTTGATCCTGGCATAGGATGCCAGGGAGTTGATCAGACCGATGTTAGGTCCCTCAGGGGTCTCGATAGGGCACATTCTTCCGTAATGGGAGTAATGTACATCTCGAACCTCGAAGCCTGCACGGTCTCGTGACAGACCGCCGGGGCCAAGTGCGGATAGACGTCTCTTATGGGTCAGCTCACCCAGAGGGTTGTTCTGATCCATGAACTGTGACAGCTGGGAGGACCCGAAGAATTCCTTCACGGCTGCTGTAACCGGTTTGATATTGATCAGGGACTGGGGAGAAATACCCTCCATATCCTGTGTTGTCATTCTTTCACGAACCACTCTCTCCAGTCTGGAAAGACCGATCCTGTACTGGTTCTGCAGCAGTTCACCTACTGCACGGATACGTCTGTTGCCCAGATGGTCGATATCGTCATCATTTCCCAGACCGTATTCCAGATGCATGTTATAGTTAATGGAAGCAAGGATATCTTCTTTTGTGATATGCTTCGGAATCAGCTCGTGGATCTCACGATGGACTGCATCCTTGATATCTTCAATATCCTCATTTTCTTCCAGTATCTTAGCCAGGACAGGATAGTAGACCAGTTCGGTCACTCCCATCTCAGCCGGATCTGCGTCCACATAATTGGTGATATCCACCATCATGCTTGAAAGGACTTTGATGTTACGCTCTTCGCCCTGGATCCATACATAAGGAACTGCCGCATTCTGGATCTGATCAGCCAGTTCTTTTGTTACAACTGTGCCGGCCTCCGCCATGATCTCACCTGTTGTGGTATCCACAACCTCCTCAGCCAGTATATGGCCTGCGATACGGTTTCTCAGCAGCAGCTTTTTGTTGAATTTGTAACGGCCTACTTTTGCCAGGTCGTAACGTCTTGGGTCAAAGAACATACTGGTGATCAGGCTCTCTGCGCTCTCCACAGCCAGCGGCTCACCCGGACGGATTTTTTTGTATAACTCCAGAAGACCTTCCTGATAACTCTCAGCAGTGTCTTTTGTAAAGCTGGCTAATATCTTCGGTTCTTCACCGAATAACTCTATAATTTCTGCATTCGTGCCAATACCTAAGGCACGGATCAAAACTGTAATAGGGACTTTTCTGGTTCTGTCTACACGTACATAGAATACGTCATTGGAGTCGGTCTCATATTCCAGCCAGGCACCCCTGTTCGGGATAACGGTACAGGAATAAAGGGTTTTGCCCAGTTTATCATGAGCGATAGAGTAATAAATCCCCGGAGAACGTACAAGCTGGCTGACAATAACTCGTTCAGCGCCGTTGATCACGAAGGTACCGGTTGCTGTCATTAACGGCAGATCACCCATGAAGATTTCATGTTCACTGATTTCGTCATTCTCTCTGTTGTATAATTTTACCCTTACTTTCAAAGGAGCTGCAAAAGTAGCATCCCTCTCCTTGCATTCCTCGATGGAGTATTTTACCTCATCTTCACACAAAGTAAAGTCAACAAATTCCAAGCTTAATTTACCGCTGTAATCGGCGATTGGAGAGATATCTTCAAAAACTTCTTTAAGACCTTCGTCCAGAAACCACTGGTAAGAGTCTTTCTGTACTTCAATGAGGTTCGGCATTTCCAGTACCTCTTTCTGGCGCTGGTAGGTCATTCTCATGCTCTTACCGGTTGTAATGGGACGGATTCTATTTTTCTCCATTGACGTTTCACCCCTTGTATGTTTTAATTTTATTATGCTTATACCTGAGCCTCCCAAAGGAAGTTTCCCAATTACAAAGTTTAATTTCATTCATAAATAGAGAGACAGGCATAACTTGCCATAATAGTGCATTTCTCACTATAACACACCCTGTCAAGCGTGTCAACCATTTTTTGTTAAAATATTTTTGCGCTTTCTGGGCATACTGTCCCTGTGCTTTTCCCCTGTATTTCACAGCATTTCCTGCAGTTTCTCCACATTTTCGATATACATTTCCTGCCCCCGGATCCTGAAACACCCCTCTCTTTCCATCATTTTTAACTCCTGATTCAGAGAAGACCGGCTCACATGGAGCATATTTGCCAGAATGGACTGGGACAGAGGCATGTGCACGGTCTCCCCGGGAACAATGTCATTCATTCCCACGATCCAGTAAGCGATGCGCTCCCGGATGGTCTGATAATTCAGACAGTTAAGGTAAAGCTGGTCCTTCAGCCCACGCCGGGATATATAGAGCAGAAGAGAATACATCAGCAGACTGTCCCGTTCCAGCATTTCTCCCAAAACCTCAACCTGAACCCAGGCAACTGTGGATTTCCTGGCAGCCACCAGGGTATAGGTATAATATTTTTTTCCGGAGAAATAGAGCAGTTCCGGAAAGATATCATTTTTTTCAAAATATGCATGACACAATTCATCCCCATTGACGGTCTGGTCCACTGCCTTCAGAATGCCGTCCAGCACGATCCCAAAATGATCGATCTTACTCCCCTGGGGACAGATAAGCTCTGACCTCCGGTATGTTTTGCAGTTCATATGCGGCTTGTAAATGCAGCTGCCCATACAGAGGTCCGCAAAGGGAACCGGACAGCTTTTTTTCGGTTCCACAAAAAACTTGTGCATATAAATCCCTCCCAACCTTTAACTTTAAATCAAAAAAGAGAAACGCAAAGAGGGGCTGCCTAAAACAGCTCCTCATTGCGTTCCTTCTATATTGACAAAAGACCCATAGCATCAGGTTCTTTTCCCCTGGCACCATCGGTCTTTTATTTAACAAGTCTTCCTCCCTTACGGAGGGAATCCTCACTGTATCCTGCATATTCATGATGAGATCATACATATTTCAATTATCTGTGTTGGAAAATTCTTTTTTTAAACGATTTAATTTTAGAAATATATTTGCTTGTATAAATCAATGCTATAATAAGCATTCCAAAAGATATACCGGCACAGAGCGACGCAATATTTTCCGTGACTCCACTGTCGGCCAGACCCATTCCCTCCAGAATTATAAAACCCATAAAACACAATACGCCAATCCAAGAGAAAATATGCAGTTTTTTCATCAGCCTCATTTTCTCATCACTGCTATAATCCGCAACCTTCAATACGGTTTCCTCTAAATCTTTATTCATCTTCTCACTCTTCCTTTCTCCATCAAGTAATTCCCTGAGATCCACATCATAATAATCTGCCATTTCAACAAGGATATCCAAATCGGGCATATTGTTCCCTGTCTCCCATCGCGAAACAGTTCTTCCGGTCACATTAAAATGTTCCGCTAACTGCTCCTGGGTAAGCCCTTTTTCTTTGCGGAGCATTTTGAAAAAACCCCCTATCTTTTTCTGGTCCAATTCCTTGTTCCTCCTTTCAACGTTAGTATAGTCCGGGAACGCCGCATATAACACGACACTGAGTGAGAAATACCGTATTTTACTACCGGACATACCGTGTCTGGTCCTAAAAGGGGTGTCCCCTTGCGCTGCCAAGACACAGCCGGTACATAAAAAACCCCGGGACTGCCTGAAAAACAGACAGTTCCGGGGTTCTATATAAGCGAAATTATTTAAGTGTATTTTAATTCTATCCCATGAACTGTCTAGAGGGTTAATTCCCTTTATATAGGAAGAAACACAAACATAAATTAACGTTTCCTCATCTATTTCCAAATAGTATTTTCTAATTTCTTTCATTGTACAGTCATTATGCAGTCATTTACAACTTGATAATTACCTTTATTATACACATAAATAATATGATATCATGGGTACATGCAAACTTTTCTTGACTCGAATTTAAATACAGAATGTTTCTCAAATAAATTATCAAGATATGACACCTTGACAAACGAACATATGTTTTGTATACTCATATTAAGAACATACATTCGATTTGGAGGTACTAGAAATGGATGATAAAAAACAAACTGCTCTTGATAACGCTATAACAGAAATAGAAAAAAATTATGGCAAAGGCGCTATTCAAAGGCTCGGACAATCAAATGGTATGGATATTAAAACTATTTCTACAGGCTCATTAAGTATAGATACTGCTTTAGGTGTTGGAGGGATTCCCCAAGGACGTATCATCGAAATTTACGGGCCCGAATCCAGTGGTAAAACTACTGTTGCATTACATATTATTGCTGAAATCCAGAGACATGGAGGCGTTGCTGCATTTATTGATGCAGAACATGCATTGGATCCTGCTTATGCCAAAAACATTGGTGTAGACATTAATGACCTTTATGTTTCGCAGCCGGACGACGGAGAACAGGCCTTAGAAATTACAGAAGTAATGGTCCGTTCTGGTTCCGTTGACCTTATTGTTATAGATTCTGTAGCTGCATTAGTTCCAAAAGCTGAAATTAACGGTGAAATGGGTGATAGTCATGTAGGATTACAAGCTCGGCTTATGTCTCAAGCATTAAGAAAACTCACTGCATATATCAGTAATAATCACTGCACTGTTATCTTCATCAACCAATTACGTGAGAAGATTGGAAGTTATTCTATGGGAGAGGTCACAACTGGAGGCCGCGCTTTAAAATTCTACGCTTCCGTCCGTATGGATGTACGAAAAGTTGACACCATCAAACGGAATAATTGTGTAATTGGGAATCATGTCAAAGTAAAGATAGTAAAGAATAAAGTTGCCCCTCCATTCTCAACTGCAGAAATGGATATATTTTATGGAAAAGGGATCTGCCACGCTGGTGAAGTCCTTGACTTTGCAGAAGCTCAAAATATAATCAGAAAGAGCGGCTCTTGGTATTATTATCAAGATTCTGTTATCGGCCAGGGACGGGAAGATGCAATACTATATTTTGAAGGAAATCATGAATTAATGGAACTACTTGAATCCCAAATACGCCAAAACATTGGCATTTCATTTCAGCCTGCATCTTAGACAAACCGAAAATAGGCCGATGTAAATAACACCGGCCTACCATGTCATACCTTCGATCACCCACTTCTAGGTACAAATCCATTTTACTACTCGGCTTGTTGGAATGCAAGCTCATCTTCACAGCAGTTCCCTGATCACATCTTAATCCTCCGCACATCCTTTTCCTGTGCCGGCAGTTTCTCTGCTTCTATGGATGATGGTATATGGAGAGCTGCATCTTCCTGGAATCCTTCGATCATATTCACTGGGACCTTTTCTATCAGCCCCGGGGACAAGTCCTGCATCTCACAGATCTCTTTACAGGCCTCCTCCATAGAAAGTGCTGGAGCATCCAATTGTCCGCCATCTATCAGCTCACCCATATGATCAAACAGTGTATAATCATATCCCGTGTCACAGACCTGGATATAAAGGTATTGATCATTATCCAGGCAATAAGCGGCCTCCCATTCAGGACTGGGCAGGAATGTATGGGTGATATCCTCAAAGCCCGGGCTGTCCACATAATACGCTGTCTCCTTCCCTTCCTGGTGTATGACCACTACATCCGATACAGAAAGGCTGTGACCCTTAAAATCCATCGGATGGTCCAGGTTAAAGCGGATATACAGATCTTCTAATGTCTCCCCTTCTTTTAGTTCCCCGGAGTAAACCTGTTCATAATTATCACTCTCCACATTTTTCCCATTTCTCTGCAGCTCAGAATAGGGTGTAAATAAGTAATCACTCAGCTTTTCATCCATTCTCAGCTGATAGATAGAATAAGTGTCTTCGCTTGAAGGCTGGCTGTCTTTAGCCGGCTGCTCCGGTCCGGCTGGATCCACTGCCGGCAATGCTTCCGGATCCTCTGCCGTCTGCTCCTGCATTTCCAGCTGGTTTTCTTCCTGTATCTCTTTTTCCAAAACTATTTCCAGGCAGCTCTTTATGCGTTCCGATATCTTCTCCGCATCTGCACAGGCCCGGAACAGCTCATTGGGATCATCACGCAGCGCTCCGATCCAGGACTTTAAATAGTCACTGTGGTCCTCCAGCACTTCTGCGGACGGGTCCACGCCCAGGTCTGTCTCTGTAAAAAGGGCACCCAGCTCTGCCCGCAGTTCCTCCTTCGCATAGTCCGGATCACCAAAACGCGTTCCGAAGGTCCGGTTGAGGCGTGACGCATGGCCTGTGCTGTGTCCCATTTCGTGGATCAGGGTAGCGATAAAGGATCCCGCATCCTTGAACATGCCCCTCAACGGCAGCACGATGTGGTCCTGGTCCTTATGGTAAAACGCATTGTCCTGTGCAAGCTCATATACCGGGCATTCACTGCTCCTGATCAGGTCATCTGCCAGTTTTGCAAGGTCCGGATCCAGATCATTCTTTTTCAGTTCCGGATAATCCTGCACCTGTTCCGCATTGTAAACATAAAAAAAAGCCACTTTTGGCTTTTTCAGTTCTACCTCTATCGTTTTCTGTTTCCCGTCCTCCTGCTTGACTTTCTTTTTCTCCTGAAAGATCCATTTCTCACACATCACGCCGTGCTGCCCTGTTTTTAGATGATATCCGGCCTTCTCCATCTGCTTGAAGGTCATCCAGCGGGGATCCGCATAGCCGGCTTCCATACCGGCTACCATCAGGCGCAGCCTGTTACCGCCTTTATAGACGGATCCGGATTCCGGATTGTGCGGGTAAAATGCGAGACGGTCCCAGGCAGGGCGGTTATTATGGTATCCTTCCTCCATCAGCCGGATGACTTTCTCTACAAGCTCTTTCCGGCTGTCCATCACCTTTTCAAACGCCGTCGCCATCCTCATCCCTCCATTCCACGCCTGCAGCTCCATCTATGAGCTCCGCCGTTTCCTCCAGGTCATCCATATCGATCATCCCCGGCTCCTCTACCACGCCATATCGTTCTTTCCACTCTTCGATATTCACCTTGCTGCCTCCTTTCTGCTGAGCATGAGCAGTCTCCGCATCTGATTCATCTGCTTCGCTGTCAGATCCGGGTCATAAAATGTCCTGATCTCCGCATCGGTCATCCCATCCTCCAGGGCCTGGATGATCTCCTCCATCTGCTCCGGATCAAGGGGATACCGGTTGATCCAGTCATATGCAGTGCCAACGGATAGATCAAGTGTGGCACCGCCTTGTTCTTCTTCGATCTCCCGGATCCGTTCCTGGCTTTGCTCCATGAGCTCCCGGATCTCTTCCTCGTCCATGGGCTCCTCATCGAAATGCATCTGCAGAAAACTGTCTTCATCCAGGATGATATATTGCGGACTCGCGCCGGATTCTTTTTGTTTCCGGTAATAGTCGATCTCCTCCTCTTCAAGGGGTTCCAGGGATACCTGTTCCAGGTCCTGAAAGTGCATCCCGTTCCTGACGGCACGGGCAGGGAGATCATAGCAGCCCAGCTCAACCGCCTGTTTGTAACGCTCACATTTTCCTGTCTGGTATTTCTTATCCATTACCGGGTTCTCCCCTGCTAGGAGGACAATGCATTTTTCTTTGTCCATTTTCCGAAGCTCATCCTCGGTCATGAGCTTCCGACCGAGGGAATCCACATTGCTGCTGGTGGACCCATGCGACCCGTAGGTCTTACCGCTGCTCCTTTTATTCAGTGTGAACTCTCCCAGCAGGCCGCTCACATACTCATAAGACCCTTTTTCCCCTGACCCAAGATAGATCATAGTGTCCGCATTGCCAAAGATTGTCTCCCAGTCCTTCTCATGCAGGGACTTCATCTGTGAAATGCTCTGGATGAAAATCTTCGCATAGATCCGGCGTGAGCGGATCGTGGCGATCTCGCGGATAAAATCCCCGGGCATTTTGATGTTCGGATATTCGTCAAGGTAAAATCCTACATCAAAAGGCAGCGCCCCTCCGCATTTCCTGGCCTGGGCGAACAGGATCTGAAAAAGCTGTGTATAGAGCATGCCCACGATCGGGGAGTATAAGACCGTCTCATCCGGGATCAGGATGAAGAATGCCACTTTTTTGTCCGGATTCCCGTGTACGCCCAGACCGATAGAGTAAAGGTCACATTCGTCATACGCCGTGAGCCACTGCACCTTTTCCAGACGGAAGCACTGCAGCCTCGCATACAGGATCGCCAGGATGGACTGCATGGTCTCCTGTGCGCCTGATTTGAAGATCTTATAATTCTTCACCGCCGGATGGCTGCCTCCCAGGACGCTGTTGCTCTCCAGATAATCGATCAGGCGTTCATAGGCATTCTTCTCCTCGTTTACCGTGACCATATCCAGGAACTTGAACACGCTGGTCCAGTTACGTTCGCTTTTCGGGCATTCATACCAGACGTAATCAAAGATGGAGATCAGCAGCATCTTAGGGCCGTCCTCCCAGAACTGGTCTCCTCCCATTTTGTCATTTCCCTTCGTGTTTGCCATGATATTGTCCACCAGGATACTGACATCCTCTTCCTCCCGCAGGTAGGCAAAGGGGTTATAGTGCAGGCTCTTTTCAAAGTCGATCAGATCAATAACACGGACTGTATAGTTTCTGTATTCCATATAGCTGCCGATGGTATTCAAAGTGTCACCCTTTGCGTCCGTGATGACATAGGCACCATGACAGTTTGTCACATTCGGATAGATATTCTGGAAGCCCTTGCCCCGGCCGGAGCCGCCGATGATCACCTGGTTATTGTTCATTTTTGATCTTTTCGGGTTATAGCTCATCCGCAGATTCTCTGACAGGATATGGTTCTCCTGCTCCTCTGGCTCTGCAAGGCGTTTATTGATCGCCTTGATATTTCCCCATTTAGCAGATCCATACTCACGGCCGAACATAAAGTTCCCAGTCAGCTGCAGGATATACGCGATCAGCCAGATACCGACCCCGACGCCCAGTAAAAGGAAGAGCGGTGTGTTCGCGTTCCAATAATCTGCAAATGGATCCTCCCTTATTCTCCCTGCCTGTTCCAGGACGGCAGCCACATCTATGCCCTTTTCAAGGACAGCGGACAGATAATATGCTGCTATGAGGATGATGAACAGAAGTACACCCGAAAAGATAGCTGCTTGTTTTTTCTTCACTTCTCAACACCTCATTTCTTGATCCGTTCAACTGCCTTTGCTGTCTTTTCCAGATGGTCTGTCACGGTCTTTGCGTGATCCCGCTCCACCGGGTCATAGTGCTTCATCAGTTCCTTTGTGCTCATCCCTTCCTTCCACTCCCCATTTCGGTCCATGATGAGGTTGCGGCCGTCTTTCGGCAGGAACATGATATAGGCCTTTCCTTTTCCGCCTGCCGTAGGGATGCTGCTCTCAAAGACGTTCCTGTTGTTACATACCAGGTAGCTGTCCGTGCTCCCCGGGACCCTGCTGATAAAAGCTCCTTCCCTCTGCATTCCTGCCACCAGGGATTCATTGACGATCACTTTCTCATATGCCGGGTTTGCATCCATCCGCAGATAATCCGGATCCTCATTTAAGTTTTTTTTTGGTGCCTCCGCCCTGTGAAGCTCCGCTTCCACACTGGCCTTCTGCTTTGGATCTTCGGTCGCCATGTAGTCCTCCGCACTCATTTCCGCACCCTGGGTATATTGGTCCATGGTAATGCCTTTCATCTCCGGAAGGACTTTTCCGGTCTCCTGCAGCACCTTTTCCTGGTACATGGTATACCAGCTTCCAACGCGCTGCGCATCTGCAGACGCATACATCAGCATCGTATTTGTATCATTCGCTTTTAGCTGCGGCAGCATCGTATAATTGATGTGCAGGCTTTCAAAGTCTGCCTTCATATCCGCCAGGGCATCACCGGAAAGCGGCATGCTGACGATCTGGGTCTTGCCGTTGGTCAGGTTTATGAGGTCCTTGTATTCATGTTCTCCGCCTTTTATGAGCTGGTCTGTGGCATAATTGCTGTACCAGTTCCGGACAGCGGTCTCATCCTTTTTCAGATACATGACCTGGACCAGGCCGTCCCCGGCCCGCATATCATCCATTACATGGTAGTTCACCCCCATCATCTGGAAATCCTCCCTCATTTGTTTGAGGGTTTCCTTTCCCTTATTCGCAGGGATATTGATGAACCCGACCTGGCTTTTGTTTCCGGCCATTGTCTGCAGCTCCTTTGCTGTCTTTTCACCGCCCTGCACGATGTGCTTCTGGCAGAAGTTCTCCAGCCAGTGCTTTATCTTTTCTTCATCCTGCTTCGCATACAGCACTTCCCTGGTGCCGTCTCCCACATTGACATCCGGCATCAGGCAGTAGGACAGATGCATGTCTTCAAAATCCGCTTCCATTTCATCCAGCAGCTTCACATCCTCTGTGGGGATCGTTGCGATCCCCGTCTTTGCCTCACCGCCGGCAAGAGCCGTCAAAGTCTTCTGCTGTTTAAAATTCCCTTCTTCCAGGCGCTGCGTACAATAATTCTGGAACCACGCCGTGACCATTTCCTTATATTCAGCCGGGTATACGATCTGCATCATCCCATCACCGGCGTTCAGATCCGGAAGGATATGATAGGGGACTTTCATCTTTTGGAGGTCTTCTTTTACCTGGCCTATATACCTCGCATCCTCTGCAGGGACGTTCAGATAATTGATATTCCCCTTGCTCTGCTGGATGAACCTCTGCAGGTCCCGGTATTCCCTCGGTTTCAGGTGCCCGGCTTTTACCCTTTTCGCCATCCACTGCATTAATTTCATCAACGCCTGGACTGCCACGACACTGCCTTTTATCAACATAGCCGTACCCTCGATCCCCGCACTGATGACATATCCTATTTCAGCATTTTCACTCATTTTGACTGCCTCCTTAGATTTTCAGGACTTTCTTTGCCTTTAGTTTTTTTTCCTGGTATTCCTTCTGTTCCGTTTTCTCTTCCTTTGCCTCCTGCAGCTCTTCTCCCTGCTCTTTGACCTTCCCTAGATCCACCGCTGTCAGGCTCCCATAGCGGGATTCATATTCTGCCAGAAGGTCCCGCTCCGCTAAGAAGTTCCTGCAGGACTCGATCTTTTCCTGCTGTCTCCGGGCCAGCTGCTCCATCTGCCTTAACTGGCCCCTGAATGCCTCCATCTGTTCCCTGCTCAGGTTCTCGTTAAAGTTTGTCCCTGTCTGTGCCATTTGTTTTTCCCCTTTCTTCATAAAAAAGCCGTCGGCATAAGGCGGCCTCATTTCTTGTTTGCTTTCAATAACAATTTTTTCATCTCCTGCATCTGATGTGTGCTGTATCCCGGCTTTGCATAACTCCTTATCTCTTCCAGGGACAGCCCCTGTTCATATCCATCCAGGACCTGTTCCATCTGCCCCTCATCCAGGCTGCCAATGAGCGCGATCAGCTTCTTTTCCGGATTCTTTTCTTTTTTCCCTTTCCATATAGAAAGGGCAGACAGGAATCCTCCGGTTGGTGCCTTCTCCTTTTCTTCCCTTTTGCCTGGAAGACAGGTTTTCCCTTCATAAGGGGCTGCCGCTATCTCCTGCAGTATTTCCCTGTTTTCTTTCCGGGGCTGTTCCTTCCCATTTTCCGGTTCTGCCCTGTCCTCATGCATCTCCCATCTGCTTTTTTCCTGTTCCAGGTTCTGCGCACGTTCCTTCTCCTTCGATATTTGTATGTGCAGCTCCTCAATCTGGCCAGCGGCGCTGTTTAGCTCCTGCTCCTTTCGTTTTACCTGCTCCTTTAAAAAATCAATCGTATTTGACAGGGTCTCCGTCTGTTTCAGCAGCTGGTCGAAGTTCCTCTGCCACTGCGTCTGGAACCCGTTGAATACCTCTTGATAGATTTTTTTCTGATCCACCCCATAGGTCTTTTTATAATATGCCTCCCTGTGCTGGCTAAGCCGCTCCGGTTCCTTGCAAACAGCCAGGATTTCCTCTTCCGGGAACCCATTGACTGCCAGGCCTGCTATTTGCTGCATCTGCAGTTCCGTAAGCCCCGGGCTGCCAAGCGCTTCCAGCAGGTTGATCGTAAGGCCTGCCCGCATTGCGGCCTGGATCTGGTACAGCCTTGCGGCGTCCTGGATCCCGTTCTTTTTGCATGTCTCAATGAAACTCATAACCTCTTCTTTACTGTACTCCAATCATCTGCCACCTCCTTATTCCTCCGACCCCTCTGAGCGCTGATCTGTGCCAGGGTCCTCTTTTCATTGCGCAGTGCCGCATTCTCTTCCCGCAGTCTGGAAAGCTTCGTTCTCCTCTCCTGTTCTTTTTGCTGCAGCGCCTCCAGCGGGTACTTTTCCTGTAACCTGTTCATTTCATCCGCTAAAGCCTCCCAGTCATCATCCCTCCCTTCTTTCTCTGCCGCAGCGCATGCTGCCTGCAGGTTTTCATATCTTTTTAAGGCCTCTGTCTCATCCTGGCTTAAATTTGTCTGATAAAAATGGGTCCGCTCTGCATCCAGGCTTGCCTGGCGTGCTTCCAGCTGTTTCCATCTCTCCTGCACGGCCTTTTCGCTCCGGATGTTATTCCGGATCAAGTAGCGGCAGCACCTGGCAAGCTCCTCCGTCTCCCGGATATCACTGTAGCATCTAGTGTTCTGGTATTGGTAAAGGACCGTGTTCTGGCAGTATCTCCGGATATAATAATACTGGTAGGCAGACGGATAAAACGCCGTCTCTCCTGCAGGGAGCCCTTCTTTTGAAAATGCACTGGACTTTACCCGGGGGATCCGTGCTGCCCGGTCCACCTGTGTCAACCCATCCTTATCCTTGATGCGCCGCTCTATATCCTGGAGGTTATACCCTTTGCCCAGCTGATAGCTCCTTACCGCCTTTTCCCCACCGGTCGGGGTAAATGCAATATATCGCCCGTGTACTTTTGAATCGCCCTGGCGTATCTTATATCCTGCAAGGGCCAGGGCCTTACAAAGCCCGTCCACGGATGCCACTTCTTTTATCAGGCGGTCTATATCATCCTGGACGATCCTCTTCCAGGTACGTTTTCCATCCTGTTCCCGTTTCCATTCACCATAATCCCTGCTTTCACCCCCTTCGTATTCAAATTTCTCAAACCCATGTGCCATGCAGATCCTGTCTGTGACCGGCTGGATATATTTCTCCCAGTCCCCTTTCTTATAATGGTATTTCAGGCCGGTCAGCCTGGAAACGGAATTGAATATCACGTGCGCATGGATATGGGCGCTGTCTGTATGTACGGTGAACACATAGTCATAGTTCTCCCCCAGGTATTCCTGGCAGAATTCCTGCATGACCTCAAACACCTTTTCAGGGGACGCATCCTCTTTGAAGGAGATCACGAAATGGTATCCCTGCCTCCCTGACTTTTTGCCATACTCCTCCTTTGTATCCAGCATGGTCTGGTACACCTCCTTAGGTGTGCTCCCCGCATTCCCCCCGATCCATTGTCCGCCTTCGGTCTTATTCTCCTTCATGATGTATTCAATGCCATTCTTCAAATGCCGCGATGGTTTCCGGCTTCCGGACTGCTTCATATGCATCAGCTTTGTGAGTGCCATCAACTCCTCCGTTCCACGAAAAAAGGCACTGGATCCTCTCCAATGCCTTTTTCTTATAACCTTTTTACTGGCTTTTTTATCATTTCTTCCTGTTCCGGCTATTCTGTCTCGGGCACGCCGGACATATACAGCCGCTTTAGCTTCAAAGTGTGATCAAGGTGTCATTTATGACATCTTGATATTTTTGATAATACCAACTTCTCCAAGAAAAAAACACAACATATAAAGTGTTATATGGCTCTCTGTTTTACTGGAATATAGCAAGGTATTTGTCTATCTGGTTAATATCTACCTCTGGCATAATATTGAGCAAACTTGGATCTGACCAATCCAAAGTATCTAAATATTCCTTACTAGCCCCCTGGTCAAAAATGATTGAAGTTCCCCTAACTAACCCCTTTTCTTTATCTAAGGACTTTCTTGCAACCGCTACCGAACCTGTTTGAATATATATGGCTGGATCAAGAATAGTTCCACGATGCATAGGTGAATTCAGCCATGCCTCAACAACTTCCTTAGCACTGTCAATATCACCAGCAACCCCTACACCAATCTGCCCTGCGTGGTTAGCATAATCCTTAGAACTAGTACCAGTCATCACATCGTATGCTGCCACAATTTTTCCACCAGTATCACATAATCTCTCATCCCACTCATAAGCATGTAACCCGTTTTCAACTCTTACTCGATTGATTTCATCGAAAACTTCATGAGCAAACTCTTGGTCACCAAAGTAATAGGGGACATTCACATTACAGGAGGCCGTTAAGTTACCAATGGAGGCTGTGATAGTACAGCAACCAGATGCTATAGCTGTAACGACTCCATCATCCACGGTGGCTACAGATTCATCGGAAGAACTCCACGTCAGGCTATCTGTTGTATTGTCCGGGCCGTAGGTGGCTGTAATTGTATCCTGTTGTTCAACATTTATTACAGAATAATCTTTACTAATTTGGAGGTTTTCAGCCGGTACTCGTGGAATGGTAACTGTAACGTTACATTCATCCATAGTTCCATTCGCATTTATAGCAGTAATGGTTGCTATACCTTCAGATATAGCAGTTACAACGCCATTTTCATCTACAGCAGCAACGGATTCGTCTGAGGAACTCCAGGTTGTATCTTTGGAATCCGTTGTATAATCCGGAATAAAAGTGATTGTAAGCTGTTTTGTTCCCCCTTTATCAAGTTCTAAATTATGTTCATTCAGCGTCCATTTGTTTAGAGATGCTGTAAAATTAACCTTACATTCGGCCTTTTTGTTGCCTACTTGGGCCGTAATAGTTGCGGTTCCAGGGCCTTCGGCTACAACTAATGCAGTTTCTTGATCCTCGCCCGTACCGGTTACTCTTACAACATTTTCATCGCTGGAAGACCAGGTAACTTTCTTGTCATCGGTCGTTTCAACCGGATTATAAGTGACGGTCAAGGTCGTTTCATCCTGGAGCGTGATATCCCAAATCAGGTTTTGCTCTGAAAGAGAAATACTTTCCAAAGGAATCGGCTGATATACTTTAATATTACATGATGCGGAGAAATTTCCAACTGTGGCAGTAATAGTTGAAGTACCCTCTGAAACAGCAGTAACAAGTCCATTTTTGACAGTGGCAATGGATTCGTCACTGGAAGACCAGGTGACTTTTTTGTCTGCGGTTGTATTTGTCGGGTTATAGGATACTTTTAACTGGGAACTCTGGCCTTCAGCAAGTTCCAGATTGTTTTTGTCTAACTTAATAGCTTTTAGTGGAACTTCCTTTTTCTTTACAATCACTGTGCATTTTGCAGTTTTCCCGTTTATTTTTACTGTTACTGTAGCTGTTCCTGGTTTTTTTGCAATAAGGGTTATCCCTTTATTATTACCGGTTTTTTTACTGATAACAGATGAATTACTTATATTATATTCTGTATTTTTTTTCACCGTGGTATTTGTGGGATTATAGATAATATTTAAGCTATATGTTTCCCCTTCGGTAAGCGTTAATTTTTCTTTGTTAAATTTAATGGATTTTAATGGGACTTCTTTTTTCTTTGATTTATCCCATTTACCATTTTGGTCTACCCATTTATTACCGACCCATTGGTTTGTTGCCATAGCACCACTGCCAGTCAAGTAATAATCCCCGACCCATTTGTCTTCTGCCATAGCACCGGAACTTTCTAGATAATACCATGTGCTGCCTAATTGCAGCCATCCGGTCTGCATCCAGCCGCTGCCGTCAAAATGATACCATTTTCCATTTATCTTTTCCCAGGCATTTCTTGTATATCCGCCATCTGAATGCCGGTACCACCAGCGGGAACCAGATTGGATCCAATGGGCAGGCTGATAGGATTGGATCCAGGCTCCTGAACCATCGACATAATATTGGCCGATCCAGGTATTGGCCGCCATAGCGCCAGAGTCATACATGTAATAGCATTTTCCGTTAATCCAATGCCAGCCTCCTTCCAACATAGAGCCAGAACCATTCATGTAATACCATTTCCCGCCGATCTTTTGCCAGCCTGTCGTCATGTATCCTGCCCCATTGAAATAGTACCATTTACCGTCGATTTTCTTCCACTGGTTAGCCGGCCATCTGCCATCGTCTTCCTGCCACCACCAGCCAGTGCTGTTTTGCTTCCAGGATGCTGCATTGACATCTAGAAGAGCTACCGGAGTTGAAGCAAGCACTGCACCTGTAAGGCAGACCAACAAGCCTCTTGTTAAAACCTTTTTGATTTTCATAAAATCCTCCTATTTCAATTCCCGTTGTCAAGTATATTATATTTATAATGTATTATATAAGAGCATCGAACCGCCACCATTACTATGGCGATTCAATACTCTCAGTATAGCATATTATGTAATTATTTTATAGTATTTACAACCATACTATTATGAGAAAGTTTGTCATAATGC